>WFLX010001550.1_pt1 | contig 10566 bp, 8 predicted proteins | sample 4967041 | NCBI WGS metagenome assembly WFLX01 (sample SAMN12857096, study PRJNA449069) | gut metagenome | isolation source: stool from male and female vole | host: Microtus ochrogaster | place: USA:Florida | collected 2017
CCTCAAAATATGTATCCTTTTCCCTTGTTTTTGCCCTCATGGGCAAGTTACAAGGGAAAGTTTTTCTTATTCAGTTTTTGTTCCTAATTCATTCCCACAACTTTATCCAAGAGTTTTGCAGAATACCGTTTAGCCTCTCTTATTGCATATGCATAGACATTCATGGTAGTGCTTATATCTGAGTGTCCTAAAAGCTCCTGCATGTCTTTGGGCTGCGTCCCATTTGATACATTCTTTCAATCATATCTCGTATATTGTTAAGTTTCTCTTCCATGTGAGAATATCTCCCAAAATTAGTCTGCTATAAATGAAATAGTTATTTCTTCATTTTCTCCTATTTCCACTTTGTCTTGTGCCTGTTTTCTTTCTCCTATGGAAGTCCAATATCCATTGTTCGCATATTTACATGAAACCTGAAGAGTTTGATTTACATATGAAATGATGGTGACTTTAATCTCCTTCAATTGCAAATCCCAATCCAATCGCTTAACACAGGCGCGGGTTCTCGCCATCAATCCACAAATACTTCCCTTACTCCATTCTGGTGCAATTGCTGGCAATAATTCAATCTCCCCTTCATTTGAATAAACCAACATTTCATTTATCACACCTACCAATCCAATTATTGTATCTGTGCAATATACCCCCTTGGATCGGTCAGTATTGTGATCTGTCATCATGGAACGATAAAAAATATTGCTTTTATATAATAATCTTAATATGGACGCTGCACTGCTACCGTCTTTTAACCTGGCAGCAACTAAAGCTTTATGAATCCAGCCATGGGAAGCGGTATCGTCTTTGCCTTTATTCTCCAAATTTCTATTTTCAATTGCCTGAATACATGCGCCTTTCAATTTCTCATTTTTTTGTGTTTCATATGCTGGCCATGCACAATAGAGATGACTAATATGACGATGTTCATTGTTATCTTTAAACTGATGTAATGCCCACTCACATATAGCCCCTGTGGGATCAAACTGATAATCTGGCAGATCTGACAGCAATTTCCTGCACTGATTGATAATTTGTTCAGAATCCAAATTATTTGTTTTTTGCATAAAAGTAATAACCATATTCAAACAATCCCTAGCAGCAGCAATATCCATTGACGCATTTGCGGTAATTGGACTTCCATAGCCTTTTGGCCTGTTTTCAGGAGAATAGGAAGGAATAATCAAATATTTTTCACCTGCAGATAAAGCCTTTTTCCCTTTTTGAAAACAGGGGCTGCCATCTGCTTTCATAAAATATTCAGGAGTACACAACTGCATCCAAAAATTCATTGTCTTAAGCAATAAGGGGCTTAAAACATCTTCTTCCAAATCCAGCATCTTATTAGAAAAAAGATGAGAAATCCTTTCGTTGACAGGAATCTGACAATTACCAAAACACTGCCAGAATTCAAATATTGGCACTAACATCCAGCTTGCTCCGGCATTCCAGTATTGAAACGGATAGTATTGGTCATATTCTACCATCATTGCCCGCATTCCATCAGTATTTACAGGAATTTGTATTGCATTTTTCATGCCATAGACTTTAGCAGCATTCTCTTCCCAATCAGGCAGCTGTCGCAGCAGAAAATATATATATCCAATTCCTGCATCATAAACATTTCCTGTGTTCATGCCAGACGTTTGTATATTAACATTCGCATCCATTGTATATGCGCCGCTCCAGCCAGGATTCCACTCACCTGTCCACAATCCACACAATCTCGGAACTGAATAACCACTGCAGCTGATCTGCGCATATCTTCCTAAATCATAAGTACGCATTACCATTGCATCCAGAAGATTGTCTGTTTGTTTTTGTTTTTTTAGTAACTCTTCATTAGATAACTGCAGATCCATAGTATTTGAAAAAGAAATGCTGGCAGCATGGAATAATCTTGTTTGTTTGTCTTGGTGTGGCAATAAAGCACTTTGATAACAAAATTCAGTTGCCTCATTTGTATATTTTGCAGCAATTGCTTCTAAGATATCAAGATAACGATTTATAATATCACTCTGAAGAGCTCGTGAAAATGCATTCANACNACNCAGCTGAGATAAACAAGCTGTTTTGGTCAACAGAATCACTTCATCTGCTCNTTCAATTANGCAANAAGAATCNTCTANATTTTTTATAGTTCCTCCTTTTATGATAATTTTTGATAAAACAAGAAAGCCACTTTCGGATAGTTCACTTTCCTCAAATTCAGGATAATGTGCTATGATTCCAATATATTTCTTTTCCGCATTTATAATTTTTTGATATTTAATATCAATTTCCGGTCCCGTACCGTGTTTTGTTTTGCCAAACTTAGGAAGTTCAGAAATATCATCCACATACAATTTTATATTAACCTTNTCCCCACNATCAGATTTTTCNAGTTTGGTAATTACTATATCATCTATACGCGATACAAAGGTTCTTCTACACCATTTCCCTGATGTATCCTCATATTCCGTCACAATCTCTCCACTATTAAAATCCATCCACTGCCCATATCCGCTCATAGTCTTAGCGGCTGATTGTATATGCAGACTCTCCCCAGGATGGAAACAATACATGCCAGTTCTTTTCCTCCCATGCACATCCCAACTATCATCTAAATTCATTACTGCCTGCCTTGCCTCTTCTAATTCTCCAGATACCTCTGGCGGCGTATATCTGGGTGCCCCTGATGGAACCAAAAAATCCATATTTTGAAACACATATTTTTCATCATAGGGTGATCCCCAACAAATAACACCTGTTTTACCATTTCCGCATACCATTCCATCCTGCCAATACTCACTTACAATAGCACTCCTACTATAATTCATTTTGTTATCCTTTCCTATCCGTGAACCCCTATTCTTTATAGATAATCACCATAATTATAAACAACCCTACTGCTTTAAAGTCATTTCCCACAATTAGTTCACTAAAATAATAATCCGGAGTTCCATCTCAGCGTCAGTTATTCTCTGGCTCCAAATTTGCAACACTACAACATTTCGTAATATAAACTTTATCTTATCGCTTAATCATTTCGCTCATAACTCTTTACAAAGAACAATAGTAAGTAAAATGAACCCGTTTTCTAGTACAGAATCTACCATCCATAAAGCCCGCTTTCTAGTAATGGTTCTTTTATCTATAACCACTTCCATATATACTAGGGCGTGTTTTGAAAACAACTTTCCATGGAATGTGTGTCACACTTTATTAGATTCAAACCCCAATTTGAGAGGTGTATTGGTGGTGCGACCCTATACATCAAACTTATTATATAGCCAAAATGCCATGATTGGCAAGCTTTACAGACAACATCCTTTTGATTTTTGTGCAATTACATAGCAGGAAACAGTAAAAGGATTGAATTGCTCGTCAACCTGATTAATATAGAGCACTGTACCATGAAGTTTTTGAAATACAATAATAAGGCACCTGAAAAATATCAAAATTGCAGCGTTCAGGAGTTCCGTTTCTTGCTGTGTAAGAAGATAAGAGAACAAGTATTTATTGCTAGTTTCGTGAAAACGTTTGAAACCGATCTAAAATCATCTTCTATATTTGAAGACCTTATACAACATATATTCTATCAAGAAAAGTCATCTGAAAATTTGTACACTGGTGTAAAATATTATGAAAGCATTTCATTCAGTTCTTCATGTCTTGTTCATATTGTGTTATAATTTATTATAGGTTTTTTCCCTTGTTTTTGCCCTTATAAGGATTCGTAACACGAGGGAAAAGGATATAATACAAGGGAAAATTTAAGAACAAACTCACATACTATAAATTTTGCATTATGAAGGGTTTGAGAACTTTTTTGAAGATAAGATATAACAGTTAATAAATGCCATAAATTCTGTCTTATCAGAATTCCAATTTGTGAGGTAAGAATAATGGTACTTAACTATAGAAAATCGACTCCAGATGATATTGAAGAAATATGCAACATAGTTCATAATGCCATCGTGGTTATGGAGCGTCATAATATTTTTCAGTGGGATGATTTGTATCCCACTGAAGAAGATTTTAGGGAAGATATCACTAAAGGCCAACTCTATGTCGGTTTGGTGAACAATCAAATAGCAGTTGTGTATACCTTAAATCAAGAATGTGATACAGAATATGAAAACGGTAAGTGGAAATATAGAGAGGAGTCCTATTATATCATCCACCGGCTTTGTGTGAATCCAACCTTCCAAAATAGAGGAATTGCTAAATCTACTCTATTACATATCGAAATGCAATTAAAAGCAATTGGTATTCACGTTATCAGATTAGATGTATTCCAAAATAATCCATTTGCAATACGCCTGTATCATTCTTTGGGTTATTCGGAGGTTGGTTACGTTAATTGGCGAAAAGGAAAATTCTCTTTGATGGAAAAATATTTTTAGCAAGAAATTTTAATAGCCTTAGGTTCCCGCCCTGCCTCCTACAAGCCTGACCACATCACCGTTTGTCAAATCCTCCGTAGAAGTCACCACGATTTTGGTATCCCCACTGATTTCAGCGCTTCCAACTGCCGTCATCATATCTGTCTGATCCAAAATGGTGACAAAAACTTTTCTCAGCTTCCATTCCGTGCCCAGAATCCCCTCTCTTTCCTCTGCCACATAGACATAACTTGCTCCTTCCTCATCATGAATGCACAGGGATGAAATGCAGGCTGCATAGTTTTCGGTATACCGCCAGCAGCTTAATTCCACCGTCTGTCCTATGTTGATATCCAGACCTTCGCCGGACATTTCCGCCAAGGTATCCCCATTTTCTAATTTTTCTAAATAAATAACTTCCACAGAAGTATTGATACGGGTTCCGCCTTCTTGGTTTGCCTTTAGTGACAGTTCCTCACCTAGTTCCAGAGAGCTTCCAATGCCGCCCTTAAATACAGCTTCAATCACTTTTTCGCCGTCATCCAGCGCATACAGAATCCCCGCCTCGTCCTGTGTCCGTTTTCCCACGGCAAGGCGGCATTCTATGACACGGCCTGCGGACTCACTGTATACCCAGCCCTCTGCCTCTTTCAGTTCTTTCAGTTTGAGCAGTTTCTTCTCTTTATGGGCAATCTCCAAATCCGTGCTCTCATATGCAGAACTGCTTATGGAACCTCCACCAGCGGCATCCTCTATTGTCCGGGATGCTGCCTGCAGGGCGGTATCTTTCTGGCGTTTTGCATTTTCCAGCTCCTGATTACAGGATTCCACGTTCTGCTGAAGTTTGAGTCTTTTCTCCTGCAGGTTATACTGTTGTGCGGCATCCCCGCCTCCCGCATCTCCTCCGCTTACACTGCCGTCAGCTTGAAAATGCTCCAGATATCCCTCATAAAGGGAAAGCTCTTGCCTTGCGGCCTCTAATGCCTGCGAACATGCTTCTATCCGGGCATCCGCTTCTTTGCATGCATTATCATAATCTTCCTGTGCCCGTGCTGCTGCCATCTGCTGCTTCTGTTTCTTATCGTTTTCTGTCTGGGTGCTTTCTTTGCGGATGCTTTTTAACTGATTGATTTCCAGCTCTTTTTCATCAATGATTTCCTGAAGATCATCAGTACAGACCTGAAAAAGAGGCTCCCCTTCCTCAAAGTATGCGCCATTGCGCACTGCAACCGTAGATACCCTCAGTCCGCTTTCCACAAAAATGCCGTATTCCTGTCCCTGTTTCACTACACCCTCTGCTTTTATTTCATGGGTAAAGCTGCCGCTGTAAGGAACCTGTGTGGTAACCTTAGGCAGCTTGGAACGGTAGATTCCTTTTGCTATGATTGTGCATACTGCCATGAACCCCAGAAAAATGCAAAATCCGATGACAGCAAGCTTTTTTCCTTTTGTCATGTACCTGTTACTCCTTTTTCCATAGAGACTGTTATCCCTTCAGTGCAGAAGACACAATCCCCTGCTCCAGAGAATCCTTAAAAATTCCGAATACAAAGAAAGATACAATCAGTGTAATCACGGATGCCGCACATGCCCGCCCTGCCTGCGTTGCATCAATCTGGGCTAAAAACAGGGACAGGGGCCACAAAGACATGTCTTTCAAAAAGGCAAGGGGCTCCTCCACCATGTTCCACACCTCGAAAAAACTCAGGACAAACGCTGATGTAATGCTGCTTTGTGCCAGAGGCATCCCTATTTTCACTAAAATTGTCCATTCATTGGCGCCGTCTATTCTTGCCACCTCAAACAGTTCTCTGGGGATTCTCCGAAAGCCCCTGTAAATCAGAAACACGGGAAAGGTGGAAAACACGGAGGGAAGGATAACTGCCCACTGACTGTCCATGAGCCCGGCCCTGTTTAAGACTATGTACTTCGCCAGCATGGTGGCTTGAAAAGGCAGCAACATAAGTACAATATAAATAAAAAACAGCGCTCCCCTCCACTTATACTGATAAACCGCAAAAAACCACGCCCCCGGAATGCCCACCAGAAGATGCCCTGCAAGGATACATACCGCTATTTTGATGGAATTCCAGAATAGTACCAGAAAGTCCGGAGCATAAAAAAGCAGTTCTTTATAGTTTTCCAAAGTGGGATAATCCGGTATCCATTTCCAACTAATATATTCCTGATTATCTAAAAGTAACGGTGCTGTCCGTTCTTCCCATTCAATGGCATCAGTAATGGAACCACAGAAAAGTATTACAAGGGGCATACAGATCAGAATGCCCGTCCCAATCATGCAGAACAGGAAAAGCTTGTCCATGCACCAACTCAGCCACCGATTTGCATTTGTTTTTATTCTCATGCTAATCCTCCCTGTCCCACTGCCTCTGTAAAAGAAAACTGACCGTCCCTAGTACCGCCACCAACAGCACCGCCCCGGCTGCCAGCTTATCCTGCTCTAAATTCACATACCAATTGTTAAAAACATTTTGAATCATGTAGATACTCTTCTGGGGATATGCGCCTCCCACCAGATAGACCTCCCGAAATACCTTAAAGGAATTTAAGATGGATACCACAAGGATGGTGAACATACTCCCTTTCAGACAGGGCAGTGTTACTTTGAAAAAAACCTGTACTTTTCCTGCCCCGTCCACTTTTGCCGCATCTATGATTTCCCCAGGTATGGATTTCAGCCCGGCAAGCCAGAGCACCACGGTATATCCCANATTTTTCCACAAATAGCTGAGTACCAGNATCAGGAATGCGCTTTTTTCCCCAAGGAAATCCGCATGAGTGCCCAATGCCCTGTTTAAAAATCCCTGCTCCGAAANCAGCAGCTTCCACACCAGAACCATTGTAGCTNCCGGGATTGCCATGGGCAGAAGGTACAGATATTTATATCTGTCGTATGCAGGCTTGCTGTGAATCATAAGCGCAAGCCCCAGACTCAGAAGCAGAAGCAGGGGAAGCCCCGCCGCCATAAAACGCAGTGTGTTGGCAGCGGCAAGGCGGAATGCTGTATTATGAAATACGGTGATATAATTCTTTATCCCCACAAACTCACTAGACATAGCTGTGCAGAAGGAGGATAATACAACCTTCCCAAAAGGTAACATTACAAAAAAGGTAACCCCTGCAAAGCTTGGCAATAGAAAAAACAAATTTTTATTCTGCAAGATACAGCTCCAATTCTTCTTCCATCTCATCTACGGCCTCCTTTATGCCAATCTCTCCTGTCAGCGCCTTCTGTCCGTATTCTATCACCGCCTCATATATCCGGTTATCGCAGTAATTCACCCCCGACACGCTCTCAAACAGGCTGCTCAATTTGGCAAAATTCTCCGAAGTCGGCCAATAGATTTTCACCGAAACATGGCTCCCATCTGGAGCGCTGTATCCATAATGCATATATGTTCTGGTGCTGTCCCCATAGGGATTTGCCTGCCTCTTCTGATAAGCGCTTTTATTTACAGGAGTCCCATTCAATGCCACACTGCCCTGAAATTCTTTTGAAAAAACATAGGTAAGAAACAGGCTGCTGTTCTCCTTATTTGGGGATGCACTGTTCATTGCCATTAGGGTGGCGGGCAGGCAAGCCCCGTAATTCTGCCCCGGCATCATCCGGTAACTGCCCCCCGCATGCTCCAGCTGCCCCTGTGTCATTGGGTAATCTGCCTGTGCGCTGCTCAAATATCCGGCATAGAAAGGTTGTTCGGGGGAATAAACAAACTTGACGGAGAGCGCCTCTGTCAGACCGTAAGAACCATGCTTCCTTCCCAGAACATTCTCCCCGCTGCCCCATTTGCCCCAATCCATCCCGTATATCCAGTATTTCGAGTTTTCCCGCCGAAGGTCATAAATCCTTTTCACCTGTGTCAGGAAATCTTCCACTGTATCCCTATCCAGCGTGCCGTTTTCCGTCATCCATGCCCCCATAGAGGATTGGGCAAAAAGACGGAGCGTTTCTTCTGCAGAACGGATTCCTATCACGGAGCCTTCCTGCCCTCCTGCTGCTTTCTCCAGCTCCTGTGCAAGCTGCTGCAGGCTCTGAATCTCTCCCATTGCCTGAATCTTTTCCTCATCCCCGCCCAATGCGGGCACCGCAAAGGTAAGGGGCATCACATACTGCCCTGCCTCCGATGCAAACCCGTCTATCACCGACAGGAAATATTCTTCCTCTGGCATGGTCTCCCGCAGGGAAGCCAAATCCTCCAAAACACCTTTCTCCGCATAGGAGCCGATGGGAAGGTCATCCATTACCAAGATGTCCGGCCCGGTGCCTGCTGACAGCTCCGTGCTAAGATTCCTGAGGGCATCCTCCTCTGTCATGCCGTAGCCCGGCTGCACTCCCACCTCATATCGGATGCTCAGTTCCGGGTATTTTTTGCGGAATGCGCTGACTGCCTGCCGGATGTTTCCATCCTCATAAAGGCTGTAAACCCGCAGACACCCCTCCGGCTCTGCAGGAAGAGTTTCATCCATGACATAACGCATCAGCTTCCCATCTGAATACAAAATATAAAAGATGCGCCCCGTTTCCCCTTCCGTCACAGCCATGCCGGCAAATTCCTTATCCACATCGCTGATGCTGTACATGCCGCCTTCAAGGATGCATTCCGGTTCCCCTCCGTACAGTTTATAGGAATATATCCCGCTTCGCATCAGCAGAAGGATTTCGTCCCCGCCGGAACTGTGGGATTCGCTGGAACTGCGGGTTCTGCAGGGATAAAGAAGCAGGGGAGAACCTTCCGTTACGGAATTTTCCAATTCCAATTTCCCGGCCAGCAGGGAAGACAAAGTCTCATCCTGTTTCTCTGCAACTTTTTTGTTCTGCAGATCATACAGCAGCACTCCGCTTGAATGAACAACGAATAGCATATCTTCATCTGCCGTAAGGTAAAGGGGATAGAAGGCACTTTCTGTCAAAAACAGCATTTCGCCGGTTGACGGGTCGATTTGGTATATCTCGTATCCCTTGCACATATAGAAATAATCTGCTCCATAATAAAAATGGGGGTATTCTCCTTCATTTATATTTTCCAGCAGAATTTCCCTGCCGTCAGCAGTCACCAGCTTATATCGCTGGACTCCCTCCGGATATTCTGCCAGAATCCTGCTTCCGTCAGGAGTCCCCGCTTCACAGGATGATGCATAGGAAGCATTTTGACTTTCGGCTGCGGCAGGCGGCAACTCTGCCTTTTCAAAGGCTTCCCCATCATTCATGCAGACCATATCCTCACCGTAGGATGCTATCAGGCGCAGGTTCTGTTGTCCCTGCACTAGTGCAGTATATTTGCCCCGACTATCCGGCAGCGTGACCTGCTCCTCCACATAGCGCCCCATTGCCGTCTGCTTGGAATTCCCGCAGCCGCTACAAAGCATAACCAGCACCGTTAGAACAAACAAAGCTCTTATGTAAAATTTCATAACTACTCCACCCCTTTACTTTATTTCTCTCTTGTCACCGTATATTGACACATGACTATCCTTATCATTTTGTGGTCTCTGTCAACATCTATATAATACTCAGTGTCTTCCTTTTCTAATCGATCAATATCCCAGAAAAAATCATCCATCTCAGATATCGAATATGCACGACTTTTCATTACCATCACTCCTCGTTTCGGTGTGCCGAACAGAAACACAACTACAACCAGAACCAGAAGCGCTATATTTACAGCAATTGCGGCAAATAATGTTTTCTTAAAACCGGATGCTCTTTTCCCCATCTCCCGCAGGTTGTCGTCCGAACTTTCTTTCACTTCATCCGCATTCAGATATCGCCCCGCCAATATTTCATTAATGCTGATTTCATAAAAATCACTCAGTCTCTGCAGGGAATCTATGTCCGGAATGCCCCTGCCGGTTTCCCACCGGGATACCGCCTTATCGGACACCTGTACTGCCTCCGCCACCTCCTTCTGTTTCATTCCTTTCTGCTTTCTCAATTCACTAAGAAAACACCCTGTCACATATGCATCCATCGTAGTCCTCCCATGCCTTGCTTTTATTTTTAATGTAATTTTACTCCTTGTCTGCATTTTGTCACCCTATGCTGCATAGAGTGCAGGAATTTCCTTATATAGAAATGATCTCATCTGCATGTTCATATGTGGACTGTCGATGAGCAATAACGATTGTAGTTTTACCGCTCTTTAACCTCTCCAACGCTTCTATTACCTGCTGTTCTGCTTTGTAA
>WFLX010152524.1_pt1 | contig 10566 bp, 8 predicted proteins | sample 4967041 | NCBI WGS metagenome assembly WFLX01 (sample SAMN12857096, study PRJNA449069) | gut metagenome | isolation source: stool from male and female vole | host: Microtus ochrogaster | place: USA:Florida | collected 2017
AAATGTGGCCGGAGGAGGGGACGGAAAACGGTAAAAGCCGATGGCGAATCTATGATGGTATAATAAGTAGGGTATTTAGAGGTATTGTTGTTTTTTTCACAGCATGGTCTGTCATATTATTGGTAAAAGCATTGCAAAGATGACAGCAATGATAATGGCGGGAAGGACATTTGCCACACGGATGGTTTTAGCCCAAATAAGGTTGACCCCCACGCACAAAATCAATACATTGCCCACTAAAGAAATATTGCTGACAGCCGCTTCCGTCATGATGGGGGCGGCTGATTTTGCTAGTAAGGTAATGCTTCCCTGAAAGACAGCCACAGGTATCACTGAAAAAATGCATCCCTTCCCAAGAGATGCCGTCATCATCATGATGATAATCAAGTCAAGGATTGCTTTGGCATATAGAGTGTCATGGCTGCCGTTAAGACCATCCTGTATGGAGCCTATAATCGCCATCGCCCCAACGCATACCGTAAGGGAAGCCGAGACGAATGCATCAATAAACCTCTCATCCCCCTGATTACCGCTCTTATCCCGCAGCCATGTGCCAAATTGTTCAAACCGTTTATCTAAGTTGAAGAATTCCCCAAGCAGCGCTCCTGCCGCAAGGGAAATGATCATCATCATGGTTCCCTGTGTGTCAAGGCTTCCGCTCAGCTGTCCGCCTGCTTCTGATATTTTTACCACAAACATTTGTGACAAGGTAGTGCCAAGCGCCATCACAATAATTGCGAATCCCATTGCCTTCGTGATGGTTTCCTGATATCGGTTCTGCAAAAACCGTCTTGATATCAGTCCGCCCAAACCTCCGATTATAATTGCAATCGCATTTACTATTGTTCCCAAACCTATCATATGAAAATATAGTCTCCTAATCTGTAAAATCTATAAAGAACTCCCGACTCACCGCTCTAAATTTTATCACAGACGGCTGTTTGATTCAAGATATGAAAAAGGAAATGGAAATTTGATTGACATCCCGCATATTGTCTGATATAATTACATACATCTAGGGAAGCATCTAACATTTCAAACCATTTCGGCTGACAATCCCTATATAACAAACGAATATGGCGGATTGAGGGAATGGTGTGATAGGAAAGTTACATTACGGTTATCATACAGTTTTTCTTTTCGCCGGATACGAAAGGAGAACTGTATGAAAGAAAAGGATGTAAATAGGACAGGAAAGTCCATTGGACAAAAGCAGTCCATTGAATGGGTAGCACAAATCAAGACTCTGGAGGAGATGAACCTTCTGGACGACTTTCTGTTTGGCTCAGTGGTGTCTTATCCAGAAATCGGGGAACGCTTTGTAAGAATCTTCCTAAAGACGATTTTCGGCAGAGAGTTCAAGCACCTGACGGTCTCAGCCCAGAAAGTATTTTATGGCGCAGATACCAAACTGCATGGTGCAAGGCTGGATGTGTATACGGAGTCAGATGCAAATGCGGATGTGGAAGAACGAGCCACAGTCTATGATATAGAACCCGACAAGAAAAACAGTTTTGCCGATATCAAGGCACTGCCCCGCAGGATGCGCTTTTATCATGGAAAAATCGCCGCCAGAAGCCTGAGTTCCGGGACGGACTACAATAGCCTAAAAAATGTCATTATCATCATGATTCTGCCTTATGACCCCTTTGGTCTGAAACGCATGGTGTATACCATAAAGAACAAATGCGTGGAAGTGCCGGAGATGGAATACGATGACGGTGCAAGCACCATGTTCCTGTATACGAAGGGAACAGAGGGGATTCCTAGTGAGGCGGTGAAGCAGCTGTTACACTACATGGAAGATACGACCTACGAAAATGCTGTGAACAAAGAACTGCGTGAAATCCACAGAATGGTGGAAACTGTAAAGGAAGACCCGGAGGTGGCAGGAATGCGCATACAGATAGTAGAAGAAAATATAAGAATGGCGGAAGAAATCGCAAAGCAGGCAGAGGAAATCACAAAACAGGCGGAGGAAAACGCAGAACTGACAGAAGAAATTACAAAGAAGGAAGAAGAAATTACAAAGCAGGCAGAGGAAATCACAAAGCTAAAAAAAGAACTTGCACGGGTAACAGGAATGGGAGAATCGGCGGTGCACACTTGATGGGTATTCGTCTTTCGGAAATTCTGTAATACTATAGGATTAGGGAGAGGTTGCATCCTCTTCCTTTTTCTGCTCATCACACAGAGGCGAGCCGCTACGACATCAAAGGGTAAGCCTGTAAAGAAACAGAATTTGTATCCCTAAATGGGTATTAGATAAACTGAATATAGAAAACGGGGATACATAAAACTAATTAAAAAAATAAAGGTGAGATACCATGGATAGAAACGTAAATATTATTGTCGGTCTGAATGGTGAGAAAATCGTACTGATTAACGATATTCGGTTTAAAGGAAAAAATAGGGAAGATTGGAAAGAAGTAGAAAATTACCTCAAAGAGTATGTTGGGGAATTTTACGAGATTGCGGAAACATCCGAGAAGATATTCATTTCCAGCAGTTTCCCAGACAAATATGCTAGTTCTGAAAGCAGACTTTCCCTGAAAGGGGCTGTTGCGAAGGCCAAGGCCAATGCGGCGCAGGGAATTCCAGAGCTAATTCAGATTGCTACGAAAAGGGAATATTCGGCGAATACAAAAAAGAAGCATGAGAAGGATGCAAAATATGGGTGGTATCGGTATGATGTGCGATTTGCCCTGCCGGTATATGATGATAAAAGCGGCGAGGTTTGCCGTTATAATATCTTTTTTGCCCGAATGCTGGTGCGCCATGATGCGGATGGTAAGAAGTATCTTTATGATCTGTTGGCAATAAAAAAAGAAACGAGCAGCCCGCTTGAGTAAAAACCGTACGGTGAAAACCCATCTCTTTTGTAAATGATTGTATCGAAAGGATGGGATTTTGTCAATAGAAAAATGGGGAAATTGAAAAACTACTAAAATGCAGAATAAATCTACAAAAAGTAAAGCACACATATTGACATTTTAATAAAAGTGATATATTATAAAAGTGTTAAAGGCTAATCGGATAAATATAGTGCTAAATTATGAGGAGTCAGCTGCACAAAATATAGCATAGTTTGTGCAGCTGATTTCGTCTTAGCGTATGAAAATGCAAACAAGGGTAAAAATAATTGACTTTTAATAAAACATAGTATATGATTAGCATGTTAAAGATTGGAATGTTAAAGTGTTAAGGGGCAAACATTTAGTGATAAATGGACGCAAAGCATGAAGTCATGAATGGCAAGAGAAAAGCAATACCATGATGGTTCGGCTGCACAAACTTTTAGCATGAGTTTGTGTAGCCTTTTTTGTGCCCAGATGACTGAACGAGGAAGATGGATGAATTATCAATTGATGACACCTAAGACCAATATTGTTCCGGTATACAGTATTACAGGAAAAAAAGAACATGAAATCATTTTGCCCGAAAAGATTATGCCGGTTTCTTCAAAACGAGGAGGCTTTTCGGATAGGGATATGTATTACAAGGGCGCCGGAATTGTTTATCAGTGTCATTTTACCAACCAATGCAGTCCAGAGGTGCACTTGGTGAATCAGACAAATATCTTGTATGAAAAGTATCAGGTGTGTTATCCCAATCTGGCAGGCAGATTTGGTATCTTTTTGTTTCCTCACCAGCCTGTTTTTTCAGATTTGGAAGGCGGCTGCGGAAAGAAGGAAATGAGGCTGCTGGAGAATCAGAAGCTATTTGAGAGAACAGCTATTGAGGAAATCGCAAATGTAATCTCTACAGGATTGGAAGACCACAATATTTTTGTGTATAGAATGAAGAAGAGGACAGGGGAGCCGCTTGATGTGGTAAGCCTGATAGAATATTTTCTGTGTGAGAATTACAACACGGCATGGGACAAAAATCTGTGGGCGGATATCTATTGTTACAGCTATGTCAGGGATGTGGCGGATTGGTTTGTCTCAGATAAACTGTGCCATAAGCTGGGAACGGTGTACGCCTTGCTGCATTCCATATATGATAGTGATGTTTACTTATATTCCATGATTTTAAGGTACATATTGGGCATTTATAACAGTGAAAGGCTTTTTATACTATATTTCAGCGCTCTCATTGTAAACAAATATTGTCCGGCATTGTTCCATGAATGGAAGCAGGATTTAACAGAAGCCACCCCGGAACTGAACCGGGAGCTGTTGGGGCTTCTGTTTTCAGGAAAGGCATGCTGCCATCTGGAAAACGACAGGGAATGGAATTGGGTAAGGGAGTATTACTATGCCAGAATGGACAGATATGTGAAAGCCTTTGAGAATAGGGTCAATAATACGGTTTATTTTAAAATATAAATGTGATTAGGAAAAGCTTAAGAGGGAGGATTTTATATGAAAAAGAGGTTTGTTAAGCTAACAATAGCCCTGCTTATGGTNTGCCTTCTGTTNTCNGGATGNGGCAGCAAAGANAANGTCGGAAAGGNGGNCGATGCTGTTGTGAANGAGATTGCGGCAAAGGNATTGGAAGANAAATANGGGGAGGAGTTTGTAGTACACAAGGTGCGTGAAATAACCAAAGACATCTTCTTTACGGTATGCTCCCCCAAGAACAGAATGGACATCGTCTTTGAAGCTGAGATAGACAGGTGGCAGAAGGACGGGGAGGAAAGAGGCGGCATAAAGGACGGGGACTGCGCCGATGGTGCAGTGGCGGCGCAGGTCAGCCAGAAACTAGAGGAAGAGATGCAGGAAATTTTTCCCGATTGTTACGTGCATGCTGTGGTGTTTGGAGCAAAGGGAGTCCGTTTTGAACGCACAGACTGTACATTGGAGGAGTACATGAAAGGTTACACGGATATAGGGAGTGACCCGATGAAACAGATACACATCCTGATACAGGTCCATATCAGGGAAGATGAACCTGGGGAGGATGCCCTGAAAGCGGAATACCAATATTTTTCGGAAAGGATGCAGAAAGAGGTGGCAGAAGAGAATTTCCCTCCGGCGACCATATGGATTTATTCCACGGACGCGGAAACCCGGGAATGGTGCAGGGAGTACTTTCAGGAAAATTATCAGGGATGGCAGGACTATTACGACAAGCTGGAGGGCTGTGGAAAAATGTGCCTGAAACTGTATTGCGGCGAGGAATTTTCTAGGACCTATGAGGAGTATGCGGCTTTAAGGAAGGGGGAGCAGTGATGCGGGCAAAGAGGAATGCCAGAATGGGAAAGCAAATGCTGGCTGCGACAGCCCTGTTGGGTGCCTGTCTGTTACTTGCAGGCTGTGCCACCAGGGAGGAGGCAGCAAAAAAAATGCTGGAGGAAAGGTATGGCGAGGAGTTTGTGGTGCATAAGACATGGAGTTCCGGAGTCAGTTATGCAATCTGCTCCCCTAAAAATAACCGGGATGTGGTCTTTGAAGTAAGCTTTTCCAAAGATGATGGCAAAATCCGGAACGACAGGTATGTGAACGCTGTGGTATCGCTTCGGATCAGCAGAAAGCTGGAGGAAGAACTGCAGGAATATTTCCCCGGATGTTATGCCCATTCCAATGGGGACTATGGAGACCGTGACAGATATTTAAGCTTTAGCGACATTCAGTCTGTCACGCCGGAAATGTATGCGGAAAGATATCCTGAAGAGAGTTTTGTGGTAAGGGTTTATGTAGAGAAGGAGAGATTACGGCAGGATACGATAGGGGAGGAGTACCAATACTTTTCGGAAACCCTTCAGGAGGAGATGGAAGATGGGCTGCTTCCTCAACTCACTATACTTTTTTATTATGTGGATGCCGGGCAGCAAAGTCAGATCAGACAGTATTTCCTAACACATGATTGGGCAAATGGGGATGTAGAGTATAAAGACATCATAGAAGGGAATTATGATTGGGGGGTCTCCTATTTTGACCATGGCCGTCCCAATGGAAAAATCAATAAAACTTATGAAGAATATGAAGAGTTAAGAAAGGGAGGAAAGTGAAAACGGTTGACCGTCTTAAAACATAAAAAGGGAACCGGAAAGGGAGAACATATATGACAACGAAAAAAGCGAAAAAAGGTGCTAAAAAGACTGCCACCATAGTGGTGGGAATTCTGATTGCAGCAGGGATTCTCTGGGTGGCAGGGATTCTGCTGACTCTTCACTACAGACAAAACAGCAGAAAGGGACCGGATGAGGACGCCATGAAGAAAGCTGCTGCAGAAGCGCTGGAGGCGCAATTCGGGGAGAAATTTACTGTGCATAAGGTTGATAAAGAGAACCAGCGGGAGTTTTGGGCGATATGCTCACCGGAGAGTAACCGTGAGGTGGTTTTTGAGGCGCAGATACTCGGGTATGAAGTGAGCAGCGTGCAAATTAATAATTATGATAGAAGCGCCGTGTCATGGAAGATAAGCCAGAGGCTGGAGAAGGAACTGCAGGAATATTTTCCGGGGTGTTATGTACATACTGTTATCTTTGGAAGAGACTTCGGCAAACCTAAGAGTTCTTTGTTGAATGTCACTGTGGAAGAGTACATGGCAAAGAAGGAGAATAGCTCAAGTACACTTGATTTTGTGGAATGTCTGGTACAAATCCATGTCAATGAGGAAAGCCTGCCGCAGGGGATGAGGCCGGAATCGTACCAATACTTTGCAGAAGAACTGCAGCAGGACATCACGGAGAAAAAATTCCCCTCCGCCATTATCTGGATATACGGCATGGACGAAACGAAGCTGGAGTGGTGCAGGGACTACTTTCTGGAAAATTATCAGGGCGGCTNAGACTNTTATGACATGCTGGNGGNGTGCAGNAGATTNCGGATGGGATANCCNGNAAGNGANTTNANNATGNCTTNCGAGGANTACCAGAANGCAGGGGAGGGAGACAGATAGGATGGAGAGAAAGGCATGTAAAGGAATCAGAAAAGCTGTAGCGGCAGCGCTGCTTTTGGCAGCGGGTCTCCTGCTAACAGGCTGCAGCTCAGACCTGAAGAATTTTTTCCGTTCCGATGACAGCATGAAAAGGATGGCAAAGGAGGATTTGAAGGAAAGGTACGGAGAGGAGTTCGTGGTGCATAAAGTCTGGGGACGGTCCATGGACAGCTATGCGGCAACCTGCTCCCCCAAGGAGGACGGCAGGGTGGTCTTTGAAATCGGGGCATTCAAGGACGGGACGGGAATCTACAGCGAAAATTATGGGAAGAGCGCAGTGGCAGCCAAAATCAGCCAAAAGCTGGAGGAAGAGCTGCAGGAGTATTTTCCCGGGTGTTATGTGTATACATCAGCTGACATGCAGATAGGTTATCTGAATGCTGACAATGTCCGGGACATCACTTTGGAAGAGTATGCAGAGAGATGTCCCCGGGAGAAGTTCAGTGTGCATGTGTATGTTGACAAGGGAGCGCTGAAGGATGACAGCATAGAGGCTGAATACCGATATTTTTCCGAAACACTGCTGGGAGAGATTAAAGCGGGAAAGATTCCATATATAAGTCCTGTTTACATACATTATGTTGATGCAAAACAGTTGCAAATCTGTAAGGAATATTTTAANGAAAGTTGTGATGCATATAGNGATACGNTGGAGGGGGGTTATGAGTTTNCGCTTTCTAATCGCNATGAAAAAATAAATAGAACATATGAAGAATATGAAGAGTTAAGAAGGGGAGGAATGTAAAATGGGTATGTACACGGATGAGGAATTATCTTGGGCAGTTAAGGTGGCGTATTTTAATATCAGTGAAAAGGATATTAATGATTTTATTAGCGAAAATGGAGACTACCCCACACTACAGGATATATTTATAGCAGAGGGAGAAGAGCTCTTTTTTAAGCCATCATGCATTAAGGCCGAAAACCCTACAGGAGATGATCTCAAAATGAAAGAAAGCGTTCTTGCATTTATTGATGATGTAATAAGTGGAAAAATATGTCAGGGTTGGAAAGTTGTGTCAGTTTGCGACCAGAATAACAAGGATGGAATGTATGCACTTACCATTGAAACCGATTCCCAAGATGCTATTATAGCATTCCGCGGAAGCGAAGCTACAAATGGCAAACAAGTAATAGAGGATTGGGTGTCGGCTGACTTTAATATTATGAATGGCAAACTGACACGGCAGGAGGAATCGGCTTTACAGTATCTTGATGAGGTTGCAAATCAATTTGACTATGAGAATTTTGCGGTGACAGGACATTCTCTGGGAGGTGATTTAGCTCTGGTATCCACTGTGTTGTCTGCAAGTGATAAAAGTGAAAGTGATATTTCTGACCGCATAAGGCAGAGTGTAAGCTTTGACGGTCCAGGGCATCCGGAAGAGTTTATTGCCAAATATGAAAAAGAAATTTACGAAATGAATGATGTAATGACACATTATCAATGGAGTTTGGTGGGGGCATGCTTGACATCGCTTTGCGAAAGATTTGATAGGTACATTTATATTCGTTCAGATTCATTTGAGAATCTTGTTGCCAAGCATGCTATGGAATCATTGGGATTTGAGGAAAATGGAAGCCTGTCAAGAGCAACACAGATGGATGATCTGGCAATGCAGGTACACAATATTACAACCAAAATAGATAATGAGGATATCTTGCAATTTGCATTGTCATATGAACTTAAAGTGTTGGAGATGGATGCAAGAGCGGCTTATTATTGGCTGCAATTTGAAACATCAGCTTTTTTAAAATATTTAGAGATTTTGCCTAAGATTACAGAACCCCATCCCATAATGTTAAATTATTTGTTAAAAGATGGGATGTCTGATTCCGCTAAAGCGAGCATCATTCAAGCAGCGTTTATCGCAGGTCTTACAGGAGGGCACATAGGCAGTGATATGAGAGTTCTGCTGGGAGATTGGGTAACGGAATCATTGGCAGATACAGAAGCTGACTATACAGAGGCCAGAGCGGTGAGGGCATTAACGGCAGATCCTTTAGTTGTGGATTTGGACCGGGATGGCTTTGAACTTCTGCCGGTAGAGGAAGGAGTTTATTTTGATGAGAATCATATAGGCTTGAAAGAAAAGACACAGTGGGCAGCGCCAGATGATGCCCTGTTAGCCATTGACTTGAATGGGGACGGTATGATTAATGACGGCTCCGAGCTGTTTGGAACATCTACCCTGTTAAAGGACGGCACTCTTGCAGAATCCGGTTTTGAGGCGTTAGCACAGCAGGATGAAAACGGAGACGGAATCGTGGATATAAAAGATTCCGGATTTTCCAAGTTGCTTGTGTGGCAGGATAAAAACAGTGACGGAATTTCACAGCAGGACGAACTGCATACATTGGAAGAATTGGGAATCGAATCCATTTCTCTGAATCACCGGGATGCCGATGGAATCAATACGGCGGACATTACCTTTGCAGATGGCACCACGACCCAGATAGGGGAATTTGACTTTGATGCCAGGTTATACGATTCCATGGAAAAAGAAGAGGCGGAGATATCAGAAGAAATCAAAGAACTCCCCAATGTCCGTGCCATAGGGAATGTGGCATCGCTGCATACATTAATGCAGATGGATGATACAGGGAATCTGAAGGAATATGTGACTCAATTTACCCAAGCTGATTCTATCAAGGAAAGGGAAGAAATCGTCACTCAGATGCTGTATTTCATTACAGGAGCCGGAGAGGTTGCCACCAGCAGCAGAGGCGGTCAATTTGATGCGCAGAAACTTACGGTAATCGAACAGTTTTTGGGAAGGGATTTTGTCGGAACCGCAGGGCAAAACCCCGTAAATACAGCAGCAGGTATATTGAATGGTATTTATGATAATATATTTGAATTATATTATAATCTTTTAAACGGGCAGACTGCCTTAAAAGACTGCTTAAGCATGACTGTCTGGACAACAGATGAGAATGGTGGGAGATATCTGAATACGCAAATTTTTAACGCCTATATTGATTCCTGTATCAGTGAAGGAATGGATATGACCAATGTCGTGGCGGAGATGGGCAGGTATATAGTTTCCGTCAATTCGGGCAATAAAATCAATTTTGTGGATTATGTGAATGCCTATTCTGGTAAGAGCGATTATTTGAAAGCGATTGCAGAGGCTAGCAAGAAATCTGTAATTAGTGGAACCGAAGAAAATGACAGATTAAATGCAAATGGAAACAGTTCCTTTTTGTTAGGGTTAGAGGGAGATGACACTCTTAATGGCGGAACTGGCAATGACTTCCTTTACGGAGGGACCGGAAACGACTATCTGGACGGAGGATGCGGAAGCGACACCTATTTCTTTGAGCTGGGAGACGGAGAGAACATCGTCAATAACTATGACCGAGATGGCTGGAGGAATGACCGCATCCTGTTCGGGGAAGGGATATCCCCGGAGGACATGAAAGTGAGCCGGCAGGGCTTTCACCTTGTGCTTGAGAATGCGAAGAGCGGTGACCGTGTGACGGTGAATAATGCCTTCTCGGATGCAAGCGGAAGCAGCTTCATAGGAAAAGTGGAGTTTTCGGACGGGACCGTATGGGAGCCGGAAGACATAAAGGAGCTGTTAAGGACATTCCGCGGGACGGAAGGGAACGACAGCCTGAGGGGATTTGACAACGGCTACAACTATGACCTGAACGAAACTTTTTATGGAGAGG
>WFLX010016429.1_pt1 | contig 10563 bp, 8 predicted proteins | sample 4967041 | NCBI WGS metagenome assembly WFLX01 (sample SAMN12857096, study PRJNA449069) | gut metagenome | isolation source: stool from male and female vole | host: Microtus ochrogaster | place: USA:Florida | collected 2017
CTTGATATGGATTTCGAAAAGATGACGGAAGTGGCCCTCGATGATTATATTGAAATGATAAAGGATAAGACTGGTGCTTTGCTTGGCGCAGCTGCTAAGATTGGTGCCTTGATTGGTGGAGCTTCATCCGAAGATGCTGATAAAATGTATGAATTCGGCATGATGCTTGGCGTGGCTTTCCAGATTGACGATGACTATCTCGACACTTTTGGCAATGCTGACACTTTTGGCAAGCCTATAGGTGGGGATATCAACAACAATAAGAAGACTTTCCTGATGGTGAAGGCGATCGCTAATGGAGGTCCGAATGCGCAGGCGTTGAAGGCTGCTATCTCTATGGCTCCGGGTGCAACTAAAGTTAAGACAGTGACACGTATCTACGAGACTATGGGGATGCCGGCGGTAAGCAAAGCGGAAGTTGCCGCTTATAGCAGCAAGGCTCTCGCTGCCATCAAGAAGACTACACTCCCGGACGACCGCCGCGAAGCCTTCCGTCATCTCATAGAAAAGCTGATAGCCCGTACCAAGTAAATTCTTCCAGTGGTATAGTTGTCCTCACGACTCTATGCTCAGGTCCTATTTATCTCAAAACGTATCACGTACTACGCAAAACGCAATGATAGACACCCACACCCATCTTTATATGGATTCCTTTTCAAAGGAAGACCCCGACGGTTGCATAGCTGCAGTCGATCGTGCTGTCGAAACTGGCGTGGAGCTCATGGTGCTCCCTGCGGTCGACCGTGAGTCGGCTGCTGAAGTTGCAGCTTTGCATTCACTGCGTCCTGACACTACGCGTACGGCTATGGGTCTCCATCCCACAGAAGTAGGGGAGGACTGGCGAGAGGAAATTGATGATATTGTTGACACACTCTCTGCTACGTCTCCAGTGGCGATAGGGGAGGTGGGTATCGACCTTTATTGGGACGATTCCAACCTCTCACTTCAGAAAGAGGCTTTCATAGCTCAGATTCTATTGGCTGAGAAATTAGGACTCCCGGTCATCATCCATTGCCGCGATGGAGTGGAAGTATGTTGCGAATGTATTGAGAAGGCAAAGGCTCTCTCTCCTTCTGGTGCGATTCCCCCTTTGGTATTTCATAGCTTTACGGGCTCTCCTGCCGATGTGCGCCGCATTCGTCAGGTATGTGACCCCTATTTCGGCATTAATGGTGTCGTGACTTTTAAGAATTCAGGATCGCTCCCCGATGCGGTGAAAGAGATTGGTATCGATCGTCTTTTGCTCGAGACCGATTCCCCATATCTGGCTCCTGTCCCAAAGCGAGGCAGACGCAACGAAAGCTCTTTTCTCTCATTTATCAACTCAAAACTTGCGGAGATCCTTGATCTTTCTCCAATGGAGATTGACCACGCTACTACCCGCAACGCTAAAAATTTCTTCAGGATTTGAATTCCCTTTTCAGCCTCCCGTTCACTCAGCCTACGGTGATATTCACCCTTGTGNTGTTGCTGATTCTTGCGGCTCCGGTGGTGTTCCGGCGTCTCAAGATTCCTGATGTGGTGGGCTTGATTTTGGCGGGTGTNGCTGTTGGGCCCTACGGCTTTCATCTACTCGAGCGNGATGCCTCTTTTCAGATCTTCGGACAGGTCGGTATTCTCTACCTTATGTTTCTCGCTGCGGTGGAGATCGATATGTATCATTTCAAGAAGAATCTCCGTCAAGGTCTGGGATTTGGAGTGTTGACATTTATCATTCCTGCTCTACTTGGAATGGTGGCTGCCCACTATGCATTTGGTGCAGGTCTGACCACTTGTCTTCTTCTTGCAAGTATGTATTCCTCACACACTCTGATTTCCTATCCGGTCGTCAGCCGATTTGGNCTTCAGAATGGTCGTGGAGTNATCCTCGCTGTCAGTGCCACAATTGTGGCTGTGCTCCTCGCCCTTATCACTCTTGCCTCTGTAGTCCAGTTGCAGGNCACGGGTAAGTTTGAAGTGTCCGACATACTTATGCTGATCATCTACACTGTCGGCTATGCTCTTGTTGTGGGTTTTGCATTTCCACGCATCACTCGTTTTGTCTTTCGTAAGATTTCCGATGCGGTTGCTCAGTATATCTTCATCCTTGCAATGGTGTTCTTTGGGGCTCTTCTCGCTCAGGTGATTGGACTTGAGTCAATTCTTGGAGCTTTNTATGTCGGCCTTGTGCTCAATCGTCTCATTCCGGGTCGCTCATCTTTGATGCATCATATCAAGTTTGTCGGNAATGCCATTTTCATCCCATATTTCCTGATTGGGGTAGGTATGCTGATCAATGTGCATGTCATCTTCAATGGATGGACTGTTGCTTGGGTGGCAGCGAATATGATTGTTGTGGCCTTGGTGTCGAAGTGGATTGCTGCTTGGATGGCGCAGAAGGCNTTTGGCCTNACAGCTACTGATCGCCGTATGATGTTCGGCCTTACAAGCGGAAAGGCTGCCGCTACGATTGCTGCCACAATGCTTGGCTTTCAATATGGAATCATAAATGAAGACATAATGAATGGTGCCGTACTCATGATTCTCGTCTGTTGTCTGGTCGCATCTGTCATGACTGAACGTACCGCGATTCGGATGAGGATAGAGCTTACTGCTGCAGAGATGGAGGCGGCAGGAGTAGAACGTCCGGAGTTCGCCCGCCAGATTGTAGCTGTGTCAAATCCCATCACGGCTGAAGGTCTCATGCGTTTGGCTGTCTTCATGCGTTCTCCAAAGAATACGGAGCCGGTAACAGCTCTTTTCGTCAGAAATTCTGACGACCCCAAGAGCCTTCGCGCAGGAAGGTTCTCGCTCCGGACGGCTGCTCAGGCAGCCCAGGAAATGGGGGTTATCGTCACTGAGGAAGAACGTTTCGACCTTAACGTTGTGTCTGGACTGACGAATATGATTCGCCAGACACATGCAACCGATATTGTCATTGGTTTTCACCGAAAGGCTAATATCGTGGATTCCTTTTTCGGACAGATGACTGACACTCTTCTTAAGGAGACTCTCAAGATGGTGATCATGTCCCGTTGTTTCATCCCCATTTCTACGGTTCGACGCATCGTGGTGGTGGCGGGGGCAAAGGCACAATATGAGACAGGTTTCCATGATTGGGTGGCGCGCGTAGGCAACCTTGCTCAGCAGCTCGCCTGCAAAGTCATATTCATTGTCTCGTCTGAGACATCAAGATATATAGAAGAGATCATCTCCACTGATGGCTATGGGATTCGCCGTATCTATCAGGAGATGACGGAATGGGACGATTTCATTCTCCTGTCGGGCGAAGTAGGACCGGAAGATCTCCTTGTCATTGTCGGGGCTCGAAAAGGCTCCATATCATACAGTGCTTCACAAGAAGAAATTCCAGAATTCCTTTCAAAAAACTTCGCCTCCCACAACTTGATGGTAATCTATCCGGAGCAATTCAATGGTTAAAATCGCTTCATACTTCATACATANTTCTTCAAACCTAATGTTCAATACTCTATACTCCCAGCTCACCTCCATTGACGTCAATATCGTCAACGCGACATTCCGCCTGATTCTTGCTCTCCTTCTCGGAGCTATAGTTGGCACCGAGCGAAAGCATAAGGGTCAGGTGGCAGGAATTCGTACTTTTGCACTCATATCAATGGGCGCCTGCCTGTCTATGCTACTCTCTATTTATGTCCCACAGGAATACATGGGCTTAAAGAATGGAGACCCCGGCCGTATTGCCGCTCAGGTTATTACCGGAATCGGTTTCCTCGGTGGTGGTGCTATGATCCAGCAAAGGGGAGTGGTGCGTGGGCTCACTACTGCGGCAGGCATTTGGATCACTGCTATCATCGGTATGGCGGTTGGCGTGGGGATGTATTTGGCTTCGATTATATGCACACTCCTCATCTTTATGGTGATTGTCGGTTTCAACCGGTTTGAGCATGTGATACATATTGGACAGGAGACAAAGGTGATATCCATACGTAGCAAAGGGATTCTCCGGAATATAGACTCCTACGAGCATTTGCTGAAGGAAGAGGGGGTACACATCTCAAATTTCTTTATCGAACAGAATTTCGAGAAAGACATCACTGAAGTTAATCTCGTGGTGCTTGTACGCACTTCCAAACGACTTATGGACGCAATTAATCGCCTCGGTGAGGCTCATGATACTCTTTCTATTACTCTTTCAAATCAGATAGACCTATGATGCCACAGATGATTCAGGAAACTGTAACAGACATCCAACAGACAATCTACACAGAACTCAACCCGGATGCCGGTAAGGATGCCGGCCANAGTTCAGAAGACAATACCAACGGGCTAATTCTTGATCTCGCTTGGATTCTNGTACTTGCCGCTATCGCGACGCTTGTGTTCAAGAAGCTTAAGCAGCCAGTCGTNCTNGGTTATATTCTTGCGGGCTTTCTTGCATCTCCTAATTTTACCTATCTCCCATCTATCTCTAATCTTGAGAATATTGAGATTTGGGCAGACCTCGGTATTGTAGTGCTGATGTTCTCTCTCGGTTTGGAGTTCTCATTCAAAAAACTGATGAATTCCGGTTCCTCGGCTATTATTACTGCATTAATAATTATTGTGGGAATGACTCTCGCAGGCTTTGGCGTGGGCTATATGCTGCATCTGAACACTATCAACTGCCTCTTCCTTGGCGGCATGATTTCGATGTCATCTACCACAATTATTCTTAAAGCATTCACTGATCTCGGTCTCAAACAGCAGAAGTTTGCTTCGATGGTGCTGGCAGTGCTTATTATCGAAGATCTTTTTGCCGTCCTTATGCTTGTGCTTCTTTCCTCATTTGCTATGGGTGATGTGCAGGGTTCCGAGCTTATGTTCAGTATCGCAAAACTCTGCTTCTTCCTCATAATATGGTTTGTAGTAGGTGTGTATGTGCTCCCTTCTTTCCTTGAGAGATTCAGCTCTTTCCTCAATTCCGAGACACTTCTTGTTGTGGCGATGGGGCTCTGCTTTTCTATGGCGGCGTTCTCTGTGATGTGTGGATTCTCTCTCGAACTCGGAGCTTTCGTCATGGGCTCTATACTTGCAGGCACTGTCTTTGCTGAGCGAATGGAGCATGTTATTGCTCCGGTCANAGACNTCTTCGGGGCTGTTTTNTTTANTTCGGTGGGCATGATGGTNCAGCCATCNGTNATCGCTACCTACTATCCTCNGGNCCTTCTTCTGGCTGCAGTGGTTATAGTAGGTATGATTATATTCGGCACTGTTGGTATGCTTGTCACTGGTCAGACTCTACAAGTGGCTATAAAGAGTGGCTTTTCACTTACTCAGATTGGTGAATTCTCTTTCATNATCGCTTCTTTAGGTATGGGTCTCGGTGTGCTTGACGCTTCCCTTTATCCAATTATAGTGGCTGTCTCTGTGATCACTATTTTCACGACTCCATATTTTATTAAAATGTCTGATCCGGCATATCGCTTTGTTGAGAAGCATTTGCCGGCAAAGCTCAATTTCCTGATCACTCGATATTCTTCGCAGGTGGTAGACACTAACGAGACAAGGCGACTCTGGCAGGAGATTCTCGGGCGTTATCTCTGGCGNATTGTGCTNTATTCAGTGATTCTTATTGCCATAATCATAGCATGNCGCCAGATGCTCTTCCCTCTTATGGAGGGCTTTATGCCGAAGTGGGGACACCTCGTGGCCACTGCCATTTCTCTCGTGATTATGTCTCCATTCCTCACAGCACTATCTTTCACTACTATTAAGTCGGATCATAAGATGAAGCTACACTCTACGGCCTCTTTCTATGAAGTCCCGCTTATTGCTATGAGTATCATACGTTATATTATTGCCCTGCTCTTCGTAGTGTATTTCCTCACTGTTTGCTATTCATCCCTGGTAGGTTGGATTGGTGGAACAATCTGCTTCCTCATCATCGTCATTTTCGCTTCTTCTAAACTGATGCGTAGTTTCAAAAGAATGGAGAAGAAGTTTATGAACAATCTAAACAATCGCGAGAATGCACGCAGTGGTGCCAACAATAATCTTGTCAGCGACCTCCATCAGGCTTATCTTGACATTAAGCCCTCATGCAGATTTGCCGGAGATAGACTGAAGGATTCAGGACTTCGCAGCGACTATGGTGTCAGTGTGTCAAGTATCCGGCGTGGCGACGATTTTATCCCTCTTCCTACAGGCGACACTCGTATCTTCCCGGGAGATACACTCGGCATCATCGGTACAGACAGTCAGATTAAGCGTCTTAATGATGAAATTGATTTGATTAATAGNCAAAAGAAAGATTCTCTTAAGCATCCGGATATTGAACTCAAGAGCATCCTTCTGACTGAGAATTCCCCCATTATCNATCGTCCTCTATACGAGACCGANCTCCGAAACGACTATTTCTGNATGGTGATTTCCGTTCAGCGTGGCGACAGCGAGTTTATCAATCCAAATCCTTCCACAGTCCTTCAGGCTGGAGATCTTTTATGGATTGTCGGAGATCCTGCACAATTCGACAAAATGAAGTAAATAAGTCTTATCCACTGCTATATCAATTGCCGAGGCTTTAATTTTGCATTATGAATTATGAATTCTGTTAGACGCCCCTACACTTTCGACCGCGTNGTTCGCATCATTTTCTCTTTGTGCGGACTCGTTATTGCTCTGTTTCTTCTCGACCTGCTCAGTGATGTCTTGCTCCCTTTCATAGTGGCTCTCCTTATTGCCTATATCCTTGAGCCTACAGTCGATTTCAATAAGCGGATTCTGGGCAGCAAACGTCGTTTCTTTCCAGTGATTATGACTCTTCTTGAAGCAGTATTCCTAATTGGAATTCTATGTTGGATTCTAATACCATATCTTGTGGAGGAGTGNACCGAAATGGCAAAGATTATTCGNGACTATGCCTCAAGCCAAATCCANATNCCCTATATCTCCAAGGAGATCCATGATTTCATTCGAAAAAATGTCGATTTTGACCAGATTAGTCGTCTGCTCAGTCGCGATGAGTGGTGGGAGCTAATAAAGAATAGCNTGAATCAGACATGGTCATTCATCGGTAGCTCTCTGAGTCTTTTAGTTGGTGTGATTAGCTGGCTCATAGTTGTGCTGTATGTTATTTTCATTATGCTCGACTACGAACGCTTTGTCCTTTCACTTCGCCAACTCGTTCCTTATGGGCAGCGTGACCAGGTGTATCACATCGTTAAAGATATTGAAAACGCGATGAACCGTTATTTTCGCGGACAGTTCTACATTGCTTCTCTCGTCGGTCTGCTGTTTGCTGCAGGTTTCCTTATAATAGGTCTCCCTATGGCTGTTATTTTCGGTCTCTTCATTGGTATGCTGAATATGGTGCCATATCTTCAGATGATATCACTCCCTATAGCTGCAATCCTATGCCTTGTAGGGTCTATATCCGGAGGTCCTACTTTCTGGGTTCTCTTCTGGGAGTGTATGGCAGTATATGTAGTAGTGCAATGCATTCAGGATCTTGTTCTTACTCCTAAGATTATGGGTAAGGCTATGGGGCTAAATCCAGCCATTATCCTTCTTGCATTGTCAGTTTGGGGCACTCTACTCGGATTTCTTGGAATGATTATTGCGTTGCCGCTGACAACGCTCCTCCTATCCTACTATGATCTATACATTGTCCGTCGTTCTCTACCCGAAGAAGAAAAATCTGAGGAAATTTCATCCTGATGGGAGGCCGATGCTTTGTAGTGGCCTATGTCCACTTACTTAAATATCTCAAGAAGCAAATTTTCGGCCGCTTTCCGTGCCGCTCCGCGAGGACCTATGTCATTCATGATTATAACTATCGAATGGGTCGGTGCAAATTCCTCATCGAGTTTATATCCGGCATAGCATTGTATTCCTTTCATGCTTCCGGTCTTCATTGCTACATATGCATCAAGGGGAGTATCTTTCAAAAAATCTGAAAGAGTACCCTCTTGGCCTGCAAGTGGCATAAAAGATGCATATTCTTCATTGTCTCCCAATGCGTGGAGAATACCGTTGATGAATTTGGCTGTCACTCTGTTAGAACGTGACAACCCACTGCCGTCTATCAGNGTTACTCCTTTTGTCGGTATTCCGGCCTCTTTCCAGTATTCAAGCATCTCAGTAGCAGATGCTTCTGTTGANCCNTCCTTCCCTCTGGCAAGNCCGAAAGTGCGTAGCAGATTTTCTGCAAAGAGATTGTCACTTCGCATCATGCAGCTCCTCATCACTTCAGAATACTTGTCGCTCACGTGATCAAGCAATTCAATAGACTCTTCNGTATTGGTCAATCCTTCACTTCCNACTTTAGATGTTCCTGCTATAGCGATTCCGGCACCTCTAAGTCTCGATGACAGATANGATAGAAAAGTCCCTTCCGGTTTCTTTACAGCACGACTGCCATTCGCATTTCTCCGGAAGTTAAGTGCATGGCANCCGGTGCCATATGCTTCATTAAGGTCTCCGGAAGCCCAGCTTGGCGGACATGCAGGTCCGGAATAGAGGGATGTGTCAACTCGAAGATTCCCTTTGATAGAAGTTATCCCCTTATGCTGCAACGTGGCTATTATCTCATCGGCAATGTCGGCTGATTCAGGAGCACAGTTTGCTCCAAGGGTAGGGTCGCCTCCTCCTACGATCAAAAGATCTCCCTCTATAACGCTTCCCTTGATGGGCCCATCAGCATAGACGTAGGTGTGAAATCGTTCATCAGGCCCCTTCTCTTGTAGAAGCCCTGCAATTGTGACGGTTTTCATGATTGAAGCTGGTAGAAGAGGTCTGTCAGTATTATGCGAGGCAAGTGTCTTACCCGTAGACAAATCTTGCACAAGCACTGCTGTGCTTCCAGCCGTAATACTTTTGGATCTCAGAAATTTATCAAGCGGTGATTCTGCAAATACAGCAGTCGCCACCATTAATAAAGTTATCAGAACAATATTTCGTTTCATTTTTATCTTTAAATTAGAAAACTGTTTGAGCACTATGTGTGAACAAAAGAATCTACAAATTTAATAAAATTCCCACAATCATCCAACTTTAGTAACCCCTCAAATGTTGTATTATTGAAAAAAAACTAATGCAATAACTAAACACACAAGAGAAAATGAAAAAACTACTTTATCTCCTTCTTGTCTTACCGTTTGCAATGATGTTTGCATCTTGCTCCAACGATAATGACCTCCCGAACGTTGACATATCTATGTCGTTCGATAATGCAGTTGTCAAAGATGGCACTGTCTATGTGGTACAAGACTCGGTTTTCTCCATCACAGGACTTACTACTAAGGCCGTTGATAGCAATCAGGAGTCTGCTATAGTTAACGTACGTTATTTCTGGAATGGGTATCCGGCTCCCGGTCTCACTTGGAGCAATTTCCCGATGGATATCAATATGGAAATGATGCCTCAGCCCGAATCTGGCAATAATATACTCGGACTTGATGCAACACTTCTTGAGACCGATAAATCGATATCCTACTGCTCATTGAGAATTCCTATCAAAGCAGTCAATAGTGTTGAGGATCTACCCGATGGACAACAACCTGGCGAAGCAACACTAACATTTACCAGCGCCCGCTCCGCGAAGTAAGGAAGTAACGAAACTCTATATATAAATAGCAGGCTTCACGGCCTGCTTTTTATATTGCAAAAATTTTGCCATCTCAAAAAAAATCCCTAATTTTGCATCTGCATTTGGAAAGATGCCGGAGTGGTCGATCGGGACGGTCTCGAAAACCGTTGTACCCTTACGGGTACCCAGGGTTCGAATCCCTGTCTTTCCGCCAATTATGGATTGCAGGCTTCAAGGCCTGCTAAAATTTATATTAATACTATGAAAATCAAAATTTGGGCTGATTTCGCTTGCCCTTACTCTTATATGGGCGAAAAGCAGCTTTTCGATATTATTGCTAAGCAAGGACTTTCGGACAAGGTCCAAGTTCAATTCCTATCTTACCAGCTTGATCCTACAGCTCCTGTAATTCCTAAGGAAACAATGCTCCAGCATTTTATGCATGGCCATGAGTATACCGAAGAGCAATCTCTGCATCTTATGGAACGCATAACTACCATGGCCTCACGTCTCGGGCTCGACTATAAGCTTTCCACTACTCAAGTGTGCTCTACATTCGATGCCCATCGTCTGATGGAATATGCACAAGCGACTTCCTCACAATCGACAGCCATCAAATTAAACTTCGCTCTCTTCCATGCAAACTTTATTGAGAATCTTCGCCTTTCTGACCGTGCTATCCTTCTTTCTATAGCCGAGAAATGCGGATTAAACTCAAAAGAAGCTAAGGCAGTCCTTGAAAGCAACCAGTATGCTGAGCAAGTAAAAGCAGAAGAAAAAGAGATCGATAGTCGTCCAGACTTCGACCTGATTCCTTATATGCTCTTCGACGACGCGATAGCACTCCAAGGCGTCATCTCCCCTGCCGCCATGAAAAAAGCTCTATATGGAACGGATGTTTCCTAACCATAATCCACAATAAATCCGATTCCTCTTCAAGGGGAACCGGATTTATTACTATTCATAATTTTTACCCTACCATATTGGGGACTGGGCCATACTGATTAGGTTGCATTTGGCTGTCCTTACACCACCAT
>WFLX010082570.1_pt1 | contig 10563 bp, 10 predicted proteins | sample 4967041 | NCBI WGS metagenome assembly WFLX01 (sample SAMN12857096, study PRJNA449069) | gut metagenome | isolation source: stool from male and female vole | host: Microtus ochrogaster | place: USA:Florida | collected 2017
CCATACTTCCTTCGGTAGAGATAAACTCCATTAGTAGGCATAAAATGCTTCATGTCCCCTTTGCCAATAGCAGCGGAGTTCTTCCTAAATTTGTTGATAGTGGCAATAAAGTCATAAGCCTCATTCTGAATATCGCTTCTTCCGGAAGCCTCAAAATGATTCTCTTTATCGTCCTTGAATCCTCCCGGCACATCCTTCCTGACATATCCATCCGACCCCTCCTTACTTCCATTCATAAGCAATTCAGTGCCATAATAGAGTTGCGGAATCCCCGGTACTGTCAGCAGCATTGCTATAGCTTGCTTCCAAGCATCAAGATTCTCCGGCTCTTCAAGGATGAAGCGGTCTGTATCATGGTTGTCAAGAAATCTCAGCACATTCATAGGATTTGCATACACATAGTCAAGTGCAAAATGATCATAAATCTCATTAATGCCATTCCACGACTGGGAATCAACCTTAAATGGTTTCAAATCAGCGCAAAGTATACTAAGTGGAAAGTCCATGACCACTGGCAGACGAGTGTCTATCCCCATGGAGGCTGCGATGGCGGACCCAGTCTGCCAGAATTGCTCCCCGGCAGGACTTCCATACCAACATTCTCCGACGATGTTAAACCCCGGATATTCAGCCATAACGGCGTCTATCCATTCTCCCATCTTTTCGCGGTCGGCGTAGGGATATGTGTCCATGCGAATTCCGTCTATTTGTGCATCCTCAATCCAGAATATTGAGTTCTGCACCAGATATTTCATCAGGTGCGGATTCTTTTGGTTAAGATCAGGCATCGACTCCACAAACCATCCATTCACGGTCAGATCCTTGTCATACTCAGAGGCATATGGGTCAGTGATAGTGGANAGNCGATAGTTGGTCTGCTGAAAGTCTCCCTGATGATTAAACCAGTCGCTCGCCGGAGGGTCAAGAGCCCATGGATGATGACTCCCTGAATGATTGAATATCATATCCATCACCATCTTTATCCCCTTTCCGTGGAGAGTGTCTATCAGTTCTGCATATTCCTGATTTGTGCCAAAGCGGGGGTCCACTCGGTAATAGTCCGTAGTGGCATATCCATGATAGCTTCCTCCAGGCATATCGTTCTCAAGCACAGGATTAAGCCACACCGCAGTCACTCCCAATGAGTCAATGTAGTCGATATGGTCGGCTATCCCTTTGAGATCTCCTCCATGTCNGGCATTCGGATTTTTCCGATCATCCTTCACTGCGTTTGTCAGACTTTTTGCATCTTTGTGAGTCTCACCTCCCGATGCAAACCTGTCTGGCATAATCATATATAGCACATCAGCAGCGGAAAACCCGGAGGCNCCCTTCATTTCCCTCCTTGGTTTCAGTTCAAAATCACGGGTGATTTTTGTCTTTCCTGATTTCCATTGCAGTTTCATTTTCCCCGGTTTCGTGTCAGGAGAGATGTTGAGATAGACATATTGCCAATTAGGGCTTCCGTCAAGTCTCGCCACCGAGTCAATNCTCACCCCGGGATATTCCAAAGAAAATTCACTGTCTCGTATATCAGTCCCATGTATCTGNAGTTGCAATGTAGTGTCATGCATCCCGACCCACCAATAAGGAGGGTCCACTTTATCTACAGAAATGGCTGCCACAGCCTCTCCAGCCATGGCAGCACACAATAATAACGCCTTATGTTTCTTCATAAGTAATATATCTTTCAGAGTTTCAGCCCGGAGGGCTGATTATCTTGTTAACCCGAGTTAATGCTTGAGGAATTTTGAAACAATTTCAGAGTCTCGGCCCGGAGGGCTGATAATCTTGTTAACCCGAGTTAATGCTTGAGTAATTTTGAAACAATTTCAGAGTCTCAGCCCGGAGGGCTGATTATCTTGTTAACCCCGGGCTATGCCCGGGGTTAGGAATATCACTCTTTCATCGACCCCGGAGGGGTCGAACTTTACAGAAAAGTTATTTTTTAAGTCTCTTAGTTAATCTGAATGATAAGGAATGAAGACACATNCCAGNATGCTTTAGGATTNAAGATCTTGATGCTCTNANTGCCATTTNCNTTCTCAATNATNTCATANCTGTCTTTCNGGAAATTACNCNAAANNTTNGCTTTCTTGCCTCCTGTGTTGATCACACTGAGAGTCCTCTTGTCGCCTGCAGTGAAATAGTTTTCATTGAAGTCGCCCTGAAGCACCTTAGTGCTGCCAAGGAATTTCTTGTCAAGCAGACCATTCTGCTTCAATTCCTTTGCTGTGCCGATTGCATAATATACTCGGTTGGCAAGATTTTCTGCTGCTGTGGCTTCTGCCTGTGCCTGCTCGCGGGCTGCTGTCTCTTCGCGAAGGTCAGCCTGTCCTTGTATCACTTGCTCGTTGAGCTGTAGAATTTCTGCATTTGCTGCCTCAAGCTTTACGTTTAGGTCGGCTATTTTCTCTTCCTGCTTGTCGATGCGCGCTTGAAGGTCGGCGATTGTCTTCTTCAAAACTGAGTTTTCATTTCCTGATTTGTCAAGTTTTGCCTGCATTTGGGCAAGAAGATCACGATTCTTCTGAAGTCTTTCCTTAATGCTTTCAAGATTCTGGCGAACCTCAGCTCTTCTGTCATACTTCTCGCCCCCCTTATCCATGCTGTAAAGAAGACCTTCTTGCATGTTGATGGAGTCAAGTCCATCGTAGATGTCTCCCATAAGAAGAAGGAGTGAGTCGTTCATCGAAGATGCCTGCTCATACTGTGTTGATACCAGTTGAAGAGAGTCAGCAGTACTCTCACCCTTGTGTCCGCTACAAGCCGACAGTATCACTGCCCCAATAGCGCATAATGGAATAAATTTCTTCATAGCTATTCCTATTTTTATAAGTTTATATATTCTTGATTTTATCCTCAACACTGTGCTGAGGACGTAAGTCCGAAGTTTTCTTACTCTTTTCCTTTGATAGTGATAACAATCTCCCCCCTCGGAGTGTTCACTGAAAAATACTCCGATAGTTCCTTAAGCGTGCCATTATGAAAAGTCTCAAATTTTTTTGAGATTTCCCTTGCTACGCAAGCCTCCCTTTCCTCTCCAAAAGCCTCAGCAAGTTGCCTCAATGTCCGAGGAAGCCGAACAGGACTTTCGTATATAATCACAGTCCGAGGCTCTTCTGCCAATTGAGATAGCCGAGTGGCCCTCCCTTTCTTTAAAGGAAGAAACCCTTCGAATACAAACCTGTCGCATGGCAATCCGCTTCCTACAAGTGCCGGCACAAAGGCTGTAGGCCCGGGGAGAACGGTCACCTCCACCCCTGCCTTTCGGCATTCCCTCACGAGCATAAATCCAGGGTCAGAGATTCCGGGAGTACCTGCATCTGAGATAAGCGCAATATTTTCCCCTGCCTCAAGCCTCTCAGTGAGATGTTTCACCGTCGCATGCTCATTATATTTATGGTGGCTTTGCATNGGAGTGTGAATGTCAAAATGCTTAAGGAGCACACTGCTTGTGCGGGTATCTTCCGCAAGTATCAGATCCGCCTCCTGAAGCGTCTTAACAGCCCGAAAAGTCATATCCTCCAAATTCCCCACCGGCGTAGGCACAATATAAAGCATAAAATAGGTAATCGAAAAATTTATTTGGTAAAGTATTAATGTCTTTCAGCCCGGAGGGCTGATTATCTTGTCTCAGCCCGGAGGGCTGATTATTTTGTTAACCCCGAGCTTCAGCTCGGGGTAAGGAATCTCTCTCTCTTTCATCGACCCCGGAGGGGTCGAACTTTACATTAAAAAAAGGATTATTCTTTAAATCTCGGCCGAAGTATCTCCATAAATGTGGCGACATTCTGATTCTCCGGATCCCACTCCAGCTCATTATAAAAATAATCCTCGATGATCGCAAAATCCTCTATCCCCTCAATAAACTCCAGTGTGGAGTCAAACATCTTCATATTCCCATCAAACAATTCTCGGGAATATAAATATCTGTCATTGAGTGAGAACAAAGATTTGAGTTTCGCATCCCTTTTAAATCCCACAGCGTGAGAGGCTGTGTTGCCGGTTTCCTCNTCNGTCTTATCCATTTCTGGCTCCTTACTCTCTGTGTCAGTCTCTTCCACATCGNAAGCGAGNATGATGTCATCATCCTCATCCTCNTTTTCCCCGATAAATTCATCTTCTATAGATTCATCTTCAGATTCTGTTTTCTCATCTTTCAAAGCCTCTTCCTCGCTTTCTTCAAAAGATTCATCAGAAGATTCTTCTTCTAATTCTGATAAAGGTACACCCTCCGCTATCTCCACAGATTCTTCCTCAGATTCATCCGTAGAATCTACTGCAGATTCTTGTGGATTCTTAATCTGATTCGCCAAAGCCGCCAACTCAGCCGACTTCTCTTTCAAAAGTGTAAAAACCTCAGGTCCGGGATTCCCATCTCGGATTATTCTTAAAAGGCCCTCAATCTCAATGGCCATTTCCAACATCTTTGTCTCCATATTATATATAATGTATAAGTGCTACTCTTTTTAATAACAATTTCCAACTTATTTGTTATCCTAATAAAGACAATAATTATGAATTATGCATTTTGCATTATGCATTAAAATAGAGAATTATGAATAATAAAAAGATCATCCCCCCCTCCGAACTCATCATCAACGACGATGGCTCTGCATTCCACATCCATCTCCGTCCCGACCAACTCCGCGACAATATCCTTCTCGTAGGCGACCCCGGTCGNGTGTCAATGGTGGCAGAATTCTTCGATTCCATCGACTATGATGTCCAATCTCGCGAATTCCACACCATTGCNGGCAAATATAAAGGTAAAGACGTAATGTGCATCTCCCANGGCATCGGTTCCGATAATATCGAGATTGTGGTCACCGAACTCGACGCCCTTGCCAATATCGATTTCAAGACCCGCGAGGTGAAACCTGAGCATCGCACTCTTAATATGGTGCGCGTCGGCACTTCCGGTTCTCTTCAGCCCGATTTGCACATAGGCGACTACGTGATTGCTGAAAAAGCCACAGGCACCGACGGCATACTTAATTATTATGCGCGCCGCGACGAGGTCTGCGACCTCGATTTCCAACGTGATTTGATGCGCCACACCGGTTGGCTTCCATCGTGGGCTGCCCCCTACACTGTTGATGCCGACTCTGAACTTGTAGAAAGAATCGGTCGCGACGACATGGTGCGTGGTTTTACAATGTCCGCTGTCGGCTTCTATGCTCCACAAGGCAGACAGGTGCGTCTTGCTTTGGCAGACCCCGACTTGAACAATAAAATAGAGAGTTTCCGATTCAATGGCCGACCCATCACCAACTTCGAGATGGAATCAGGGTGTCTGCAAGGAATGGCAAAGTTGCTTGGACATCGAGCCATGACCGTCTGCTGCCTCATAGCAGAGCGAGTAGCCACAAAAGCCAACACCGACTACAAACCCCGAGTGCGCCAACTCCTCCAAACCGTCCTCGACCGCTTCTAACCCCGGCGGGGTCGCTCAGCATTATTTTTGATTATTTTTCATAAAAAATCAAAAAATATTTGCACACCAAAAATATTTTTTGTAATTTTGCACTCGCTTCGAGACAGTAGAGTCTGTCTGATGCTCATGATTGCCTTATGGTGTAATGGTAGCACACCAGATTTTGGTTCTGTTTGTCCAAGTTCGAATCTTGGTAAGGCAACCACCCCTTTTATAAAGGCCTCCCAACTTCAGGAGGCCTTTATTTCCAATTGCTAACCCAACTTAACGATAATGAAGATAAAACACATAGCCGCCGCAATGGCTCTCTCTCTTCCCGGTTTCATGGCTGCTGTCCCAGCCGACCCCCGTCCTCGTCCTGTAACTAATCCCGATGGCTCCACTGTCATGGTCCGAATGCACGGTGATGAGTTTTTCCATTTTATGACTGACACAGACTGCACTCGAATCCTCGAAAAAAACTCACGTGGGTTTGTAGTAGATGCTGTCAGATATGGTGAGACCCTCTCTTTTTCTAAGGATAATGTCGATCTGCTTCGTGCCGAGGCTGAAATGTCAGCCCAGCAGTTTGGCGCCAACGACGTGTCTACTAAAAAGAGAATGGGAGGCCTTAACAATGAAGGCCGTTCCACTTACCCTACCGTGGGTCAAGGAAACCGCTCTCTCGTTGTGCTCGTCGAATTCAACGATGTTTCTTTCACAGTTGAAAATCCAAAAGAATACTATACCCGTCAACTCAACGAACGGGGCTTTTCAGATTATGGTGCTTCCGGCTCGGCAATCGACTACTATTTGGCGTCGTCCAATGGCCTTTACCAACCTCAGTTTGATGTATATGGTCCCGTGAAAGTGAGCAAGGATGCTTCCTATTTTGCAGGTATGGGCGACGACAGCATGAAATTATTCATAGAGGAAGCACTTACGCAAATTCACGAATCCGGGGAAGTCGATTTCTCAAATTATGATCTTGATGATGACGGGGTAATAGATACCGTATTCTTCTACTATGCCGGTTACGGTCAGGCTGATTCAGATACCGAGACCATTTGGCCACATCAATATGACTACAGATGGTGCGGTGCTACCGCAGGCTCCAATCGTCTTATGTTTGAATCCAAGAAGGTAGGTCCGTATGCTTGCGCCAACGAACTTGATGGTTATAATCCGGTCACTCACAAGAATCCGTGGAAAGATGGTTCCGAACCNTGGATCGGTGGAATTGGCACTTTCGTTCATGAATANGGCCATGTGCTTGGTTTGCCCGACCTTTATGATGTAGAGTACTCCACCGACGTTCAGGTCGTGACTCCCGGCAAATGGGATGTCATGGATGCCGGCAGTTACAACTACAATGGTTGCATACCTCCCTTGATGTCTGCATATGAGCAGTGGGTTTGCCATTGGATTGAATTCACTGATGCCGTTGATGCCACTCATTATGATCTCGCTGCTTTAGGAATTTCCGATGATCCTTCGGCTCTGAGAATAAGAATTCCTAAAAATTCCGACAAAACCACTTTTGAAAATGAATATTTCGTTTTGGAGGCAAGGGATAACTCAACTGTTTGGGATCAGTGCTTCCCTGAANCTGGATTGCTCGTTTGGCNCATCANTTTTAATAAGAACACNTGGCAGANCAACGCTGTCAATTCAAAGCGTGGCTCAAATGTAGAGATTGTATATGCCAAAAACAAGAATTTGCCGATTTTNACACAAGGNGCAATTTATAGCGGGGCTGAAGTGGAGTTGATTCCTTCAAAGAATTATTCTCTTTGGAAATCTCCTATCATTACTGGAATTGCCTACGATGATATAAACAAAAAAGGCAGCTTCGACTATAATATGGTTCTTCCTTCTGATATTTCCACAGTCCTTCATGATGTCCCGGAGGCTGCTCCTGATGGCTCAAGGGCTTTTCGTCTCACTTGGGACCCTATTGATGAAGCCGACTATTATTTGTTGACTGTCCGCATAAAGAGTTCAGGACGTGTCATTGCCGATTTTGATGCAAAAAACGTTGGTAAGGAAACTTCTGCATGGGTTACAGGTCTTTCCTCAACTTATTGGAAATTTGAACTCGAGGCCTTCGTGCAATGTGTTGTCAACGGTATGCCGTCCACTTCATACTCGAATGTTGTCACATTCAAGCCGTCTGAGCTCCCATTGCAAGGAAGTGCCGTAGATAGCGTTGAAATAGGCTCATACTCCATTTCAGGTGGAATAGGTTGCATCAACGCTCCCGATGGCGCTCAAGTATTCGACCTCTCAGGGCGTCCGCAACCCAAATCCGGCCTCGTCCCCGGCATCTACATAGTATCGACCCCCACCAAAAAACTCAAAGTAACCGTAAAATAATTCCAGCAAAATAAAAGAAGCCCCTCCCATCCATCCGATAGGAGGGGCTATCAATATCCTAATCAAAGCCCCAAAGAACAAGCCCCCATGGCAAGTCAAATAAAGTAGTAAGCGCACTCCGTGCGCGTCCCACCGCGTCAAAAACGTAATAAAGCATGCTCCGCATGCGTCCCACCGAGTCAAAAAAAGTAGCAAGCGCACTCCGTGCGCGTCCCACCGCGTCAATAACGTAATAAAGCATGCTCCGCATGCGCCCCACCACGTCAAATACAAACTAAAAAATAGATAAAAAAGCATAGAAATTTATGCATAAAAATAGCATGGAAGATAATTCAATTAAAATGATCGCATCGATAAATAAAAATAACAATTTTATTGTTTTATTAAAAAATTTAAATTAACTTTGCAAAATAATTAAGAAAATCTCTTGCAATCTGTAGCGCGTGGTGCGTAGAGGTAGACAAGAGTATACAATCGGATTATTAACTTAATTGAGATTTTTTATGAAAAAATTCTCCTTATTAGCATTGGCAGCAGTTACAGCTGCTTCAGCGTTTGGCGCAGGTCGTCAGGTAGCAATCGAAGGTAAAGTAAGCTCACGCCTTCAGGTGGAAGAGCAGAAAACAGTTCTGGAATCTCGTATCAATGCAAAAGCCAAGGCTCCCGCCATTGCTACAATAGATGAGGTTGCAGGGGAGTACACCTGGAACTATTATGGTATGCTCCAAAATGCAAATGGTTATTTGAGCGGTATAGTATCCCTTGAGGTAGTGGATGCTGCGACTGGAGAGGTTAATATTAATGGTCTGTTCTCAGCTGGTACTGGTATAGCAGGTCATGTAAAAGGATATGTAGACCTTGAAGCAGGTAAACTTACCGTTCCAAACAAACAGAATTTAGGTCCCGATTCTTATGGCGATACCAACTATTTCTACTTAAAGGAAATCGACGATGAGGGATATACTGTGGATGGTGCATCTGAGGCAGAGAGTGTGGAAGCTACCATCGACGGCAAGTCGTTCATCTTCCCTGAACTTTGTGTTTTTGCAGTAGGAGATTTCGATAATGAAGCTCTGGGCTGGTGGATGCTCACATGCGAAAACGAGTTTGTTGAATATGCTGAGCCAGATGACACTCTTGATCTTAGCCAGTGGACTAAATACTCTACAGCCACTATGGAAGATGGCTGGATTATTCCAGTTCTCCAATATCAAGATGACACATTTGCAGAACCTGCTGACTTCCCCCTCAGCGTAGAGGTATATCAGAATAATGAGGATGAGAATCTATTTGCTCTTGCAAATCCTTACACTGAGGCTTCCGGATTCCCTCTCGGTGGTGGACAGGATGGCTTCATCGTGCTTGACATTGCAGATCCTGAATTTGTACTCGTATATCCCGGCGTTTTTAGTGGCTTCATGAACGGATCAAACCGTATCTATTGCTTTAATGTTGAGGGTTTCTGGGTGGCTGCAGGCTATGACAAGGAAACTATTCAATCAGTTCTTACAGATTTAGAATGGTCTACTGCCGTAACCGACGACAAGGATATAACTATTACAGTTCCTAACTGTCGCTTCAACTACCCGGGTGCCGAGGATAAGCAGTATACTTGGAATGGTCGTGCAGAAGCAATGCAGGCAAAGATTGTTATCGAGCGACCCGCAGGAACTGGCGTGAAAGGAATCGAGAATGCAGATTCTCAAATAGCTCCTATCTATTACAACCTCCAGGGTGTGGAAGTGGCTAATCCCGAAGCCGGTCAGCTCGTAATCTGCCGACAAGGCGATAAGGCTACAAAGAAAATCATTAAATAATCAATATTTCTTGAAATTTTAGCCCCGGGATGTTTCTCGGGGCTTTTTTTCATTTTTTTATTACCCCTTTTTTCTTTGCTTATACAATTTTTTCAATTTGCAATCCAAATGCCGATTTTCCAATGAGATTTTAGTCCTATCTTCCTTGCTTTGCTTTGATATGATTGACAGTGGTTGCTTTTTGCTATATTTATTTGTCAAAAATGTCATTAATATATGTTTATTAACATATTATTATTCGTTTTTAACTAAAAAACTATACCAATTGTTGCTGTTATTCCGAGATTTTTTTGTATCTTTGCATTCCGAAATCATAAGGATCCAAGCCCTATGCTTTATTCATATGCCTTTTTGGCACAAAATTTGATTTGATAACAACAACAAAAATCCGTACCTCCCCGCCTCCCCCTTGAGACGTGGCTCGGTCGGAATAGTACCACATTTTCGGAACGAACACATGAAAAAGAAATTAGTCCTACTCGCCCTTAGCCTGTTTGCGGCTATCGGAATGTATGCCGACATAGTGGTTACCGGTAACGTCACTTTCAAGGACGATCCCGACGAACCAGCAATCGGCGCGACGGTCATGATTAAGGGAAAGCCCGGTTCTGCCGTCTCTACTGACATCGATGGTAATTTCAAGATTACCGCACCTAATGCTAAATCTATTATCCAAGTTTCCTATGTAGGTTGCAAGACTGCTGAAGTGAAAGCCGCTGATAAAGTCTCTGTTGTCCTTGAGTCTGATGCTCAGCAACTCAGCGAGGTAGTCGTTACCGGTATGGGTACTGTCGACCGCCGCCTTTTTACCGGTTCTGCTACCAAGATCGACGCTGATAAGACCAAACTCTCCGGCGTGGCTGACGTTGCCCGCTCTCTCGAGGGTCGTGTCGCTGGTGTCCAGATGCAGAACGTGTCCGGTACTTTCGGTACTGCACCCAAGATCCGCGT
>WFLX010369209.1_pt1 | contig 10560 bp, 11 predicted proteins | sample 4967041 | NCBI WGS metagenome assembly WFLX01 (sample SAMN12857096, study PRJNA449069) | gut metagenome | isolation source: stool from male and female vole | host: Microtus ochrogaster | place: USA:Florida | collected 2017
ATTTTGTGCTTGAGTTATATTAACCTAACCTTTATAACCTGATATCGGATGAAACTGCAAAATTACATACTCGCGGCTGTTTTACTCGCTACAACTCCGCAAGTCTATGCGAGCACTTACTATGAGAAGATTTATGCCTCTCCTCAGGAGCAACATAAGCCACTTATCATACTGCAATGGATGGATGGGCTTGTGACGAAGGAGGGAATCACACGCGACCTTGAAGCTTTCAAGGCAGCGGGGCTTGCAGGAGTGCAAAACTTTCAGATAGGGGGTCCTCACCAGATAAGAATCGGGAATCCCGACAATGCCATTGGAAGTGAGAATTGGAAAGAACTTTTGCGTTGGACTCTCGATGAATGCGAGCGCCTCGGACTGACATTTGGCACTCACAATTGCCCAGGGTGGTCGTCAAGTGCGTACACTGCGGTATCCCCCAAATACTCGATGCAAAAATTAGTATTTTCTGAGACTCCTTATAAAAAAGGTAGTCACAAGACGTCATTACCCTCTCCGGAGGTAGATCCTCAATGGAACTATTATGAAGATATAGCTGTCTTCGCCATACCTACTGACTCTATCGCAACTCATTCTCAAATATTAAACCTTACTGAATATTTTAATCCCTCAACCGGTGAACTCCAACTTCCGAAAAAAGTAAAACTTTCGGAGAACTGCAGCATTCTCCGTATAGGCCAGACCACTAATGGCAAGACCAACGAAGCCCAAGCTCCAGAATCGGGTCGCGGACTGGAGTGTGATAAAATAAGTCGGGAAGCAGTGAAAAAATACTGGGATGGTTATCCCTCAATGGTCATTGAGACGGCAGGAAGACATGCGGGAAAGACTTTCACCCATCTCGAGATAGACAGTTATGAGGCTGGTGGCCAGACGTGGAGTCNGGCTCTTCNCGAAGAATTCCTGAAGCGAAAAGGATATGATATTCTTCCCTACCTGCCCTATATGGTAGGGAGAATCAAGGAAATTGGCGACCAGGAAGCCACAAAACGCTTCCGTAAAGACTGGGAAAGTGTGGTNGTTGACTGCGTGACCGAGAATTATTACGGCTATATGACAAAGCTTNCAAATGCAGCTGGCATCAAAATGATGATTGAGCCTTATGGANCAGGAGGTCNGAAACCATTCANAATTGTTGATTTTGAGAAAATAGTCGTTGCGTGCGAAGGAGCAGATATCGCAACTGAATTCTGGCAGGATCCTCCACGATGGGGATGGAAAGACATTGTCGGTCATGAGAAATCAATGCGTAAATTAGGGAAGCCCCTGCTTATTGCAGAGGCATTCACTTGCTGGCCACTCAGCGCATGGAGTGACAGTCCTGCAGACATAAAACGAGTATGCGACAAAGCCTTTTGCTCAGGAGTCAACCGCATGATGCTTCATGCCGGAGCTGCAAATCCATGGCCAAACGTTGAGCCGGGTATGTCGTTTGGCAAATGGGGCACGCAATTCGTGCCTGGACAGACATGGTGGAAAGCCGGGGGTGCAAAAGAGCTCTTCGACTATATGGCCCGTTGTCAGGCACTGCTACAGCAAGGGATTCCAGCACCAGAGCAACTTCCGAAAATGGAGAAGTTCCTCTCATACAGACGCACAGATGGAGAGACTGATATCATCTTCCTGAGTAATCAGTCAGATTCAATAGCATCGGAAAAAGTTCCTTTTGATGCTAAAGGAAGGAACATAAGCGTATCAGACCCATACACTCAATATGCGTATTCAATAGACTCCTCGGCTCCTATTAATATTGAGATAGAGCCATTTGGCTCAAGATTTATGATTATCAGTAATGAAGAAGTCTCTCTTCCTCCAAAGAAGGAATGGACAGCGACAACTTCTATACCTGTAGAGGGAAATTGGACCATTTCATTTCCAGAAATCGGGCAAATAACTACCGACAGCCTATTCTCCTGGCCCAAATCTGAGAAACATGATATCAAGTATTTCTCAGGAACGGCCACTTATTCTATTCCTCTCAAGTTGAAGAAAGGACAGATAAAGAAAGGGCAACGTCTGATACTTTCGCTTGGAGATGTCAAGGATATGGCATCAGTTTCGGTCAACGGAACGGAGTTGCCCATAGCATGGAAAGCACCGTTCGAGTGCGACATCACCGAAGCTGTCAAAACAGGAGATAATGAACTGAAGATAGAGGTCACCAACCTATGGCCAAACCGCATGATCGGGGATGAATTGGAGCCAGACGATCTTGAATGGAGTGAGCCTCTGATGTATGAGTATGCACCTGGAAGCCCTGAAGCAGGCCGCTATCTCAGCTCTAATCCGGAGTGGCTGCAAAATGGAACCGAGCGTCCATCAAAAGGACGCAAGACAGTAGGATGCTTCAAATTCTTCAAAGCGGACTCCCCACTCCTTCCTTCCGGACTTCTCGGTCCGGTTGAAATCAAGATTCTTCAATAACATCCGATAATATATTATACCATAAACAACACAATTATGAAAAAAACTTTTCTTTCACTCGTCTCTATGATGATAACAATCATGGCTTTGGCGCAACCTCCAGGTTTTCAGATGCCGGAGACACATCCCGATTTTGCAGATATCAATTATGCCGGCGACGATCTCGAAGGCCATAAACTCGACTTATATATTCCTCAAGNNGGCAAAGANAANCATCCTNTNGTNGTNGTAATCTACGGNAGCGCATGGTTNGGCAANAANNTCAAGAATGCNGCTTATCTTGATCGCTTGGNANACNACTCACNGACGCNGGATANGCAGTGGCTTGCATCAACCACCGGGCAAATACTGAAGCAAAATACCCGGCTCAGATCAACGATGTGAAAGGAGCTATTCGCTTTCTTCGCGCCAATGCTGAAAAGTACGGACTTGACACTTCATTTGTAGGCATTACCGGTTTTTCCTCCGGTGGACACCTCTCCGCAATGGCCGGGGTGACCAATGGCANGAAAACNCGGACCTCGGGCGACATTACAATANACGTGGAGGGAGAAGTAGGAGGCAATCTTGACCAAAGCAGCTCGGTTGATGCCGTGGTAGATTGGTTCGGACCAGTCGATATGGCAAGGATGGAAAACTGTGAGACAGTCAAAGGAGCAGACTCCCCGGAAGCCGTTCTGATGGGTGTGGCCCCTGCTGACAGTCCTGATATGGTTGCTCTAATCAGTCCTATCACGTATATTTCTGAAAACACAGTACCGATGCTTGTGATACACGGAAATTCTGACAGTGTAGTNCCCTATTGNCAAGGAGTCTACTTCTCTGAAGCACTCAAGAAAGNTGGAAANCTCGACGAGTTNATTACTGTAGAGGGCGGAGAACACGGACCAGTCACTTTTAATGAAGACACCTTCAAGGCTATGGTTGATTTCTTCAACTCAAAGTCGAAATAAGTTTCGCAAGCTCAACTGAAGGTTTATGGGTTTATAGGTTTATGGTGCTGTTCTTGCCGTTACTTTATAAACTTTAGTTAATTTGTATGCTGGCCGACCTTCGGATCGGCCAGCATATTTTTTTAAACATTTTTAAACACTTAAGACACTCAAATCGTTATAGTTTCAAACACACATGATGACATCGGGTCATCACGATTCCATCTTAATCAAGCACCTATGAAAACACGCATATTGACACTGCTTTGCATTTTATTTGCTGGGACATTAGCTTCCTTAGCCGAAACTGAGAAAGATTCGGTCAAGGTTTATTTTCATGTGTCAAAGACCAACATCGACCCTTCATTCAATGGAAACAGAGCCACTCTTGACAGTATTTTCTCCAAACTCAGTGCCGATTCTCTGTCAGGACCTACACGCAGACTGGTCGGAGTAAAAGTCACCGGCGCAGCTTCTCCAGAAGGAAGTGTAAAATTCAATAAATATCTCTCAGAAAAACGCGCAGACGCTATCTTCAATGAGTTCCGTAACCGTGGTCTCATAGAAGACTCAGTTGCAAAATTCACGTATGTCGGACGTGACTGGAAAGGGCTGCAGACTGAGGTGGAGAATGATCCCAATGTCCCTTACAGGAGTGATGTTCTGGAGTTGCTCAATCATATCAATGGTCAGAATCCTCCTCTGCATCCCCTTGAAGAACTAAAAACACTTCATCAGGGAATACCATACCGCTATCTTCTCACGACTCTTTTCCCAGAGCTTCGTGCTTCAAGATTGACAGTGGAATATGAGAGACTCTTCCCGAAGATAAATCTTACTGATATTACTGTTGAATTACCGAGTACCAAAACAGATTTAACAGCTTCAATTATACCTCTTACATATAATCGCTTTGGGACAGTAAAAGAGTGCAAGTCATTTTATATGGGTCTCAAGACAAATATGCTTTATGACGCACTCCTTATTCCAAATATAGGAGCTGAGTTTTATGTGGGGAAGAATATCTCCATCACAGGCGACTGGATGTATGGCTGGTGGGATAGAGACCGCACTCATTACTACTGGCGCGCCTATGGTGGATATATCGGAGCACGATGGTGGTTTGGCAAATCAGCCCATGAGAAGCCCCTCACAGGACATCACCTCGGACTCTTCGCCGGAGCGATAACTTATGACTTCGAGCTTGGCAAAGGTGGCNTCATGGGTGGCATTCCTCGCGGAACNCTCTGGGATNGATNCAACTTCANCTCAGGCGTAGAATATNGNTATTCCCTACCAATTGCCAAAAGATTGAACCTCGACTTTTCCTTGGCTCTCGGCTATATGGGAGGAAAATATATAAAATACGAACCGAAATACGGTTTTTATATCTGGCAGTCGACACATCGTCTGCATTGGTTTGGGCCTACCAAGGCGGAGATATCTCTCGTATGGCTGATAGGCTGCAATAATTACAATCGGCAGAAAGGAGGCAAAAAATGAAACCGTCGAAATACTTACCGTTATTAGCACTACCAGCTCTTTTCTTCAGTTCCTGCCATCACAAAGACGTCTATATGGAAGAGGAGATGACCTCCCAGCTTCAAGTGGTGTTTGACTGGAGNAATGCACCTGATGCCAATCCCTCGTCGATGGCAATGTATCTTTACGAAGAGGATGGCCACTCTCCTATGCGCTATATATTCTCCAACAAAACCGGTGGCCTTATCAAGGCCCCATTTGGAATGCATCATGCNATCTGCTTGAACGCCGANAATACCGACTGGGCTCGAATNAGAAATAATGACAATATCGAGACTCTCGAGATTTACACCCANGATGCTGANGAAATAGGCACAAGAGATGACAGCAGTTCAACTGTACCGAGACCAGAGGGAACGGAAAACGAGCGAATAGCCACCACACCGGGAATGCTCTGGGGGAGCCGGACGAATAATATCTCGATAGTGCCACACGAAGGCATGCAGACCATCACCATGTATCCTCAGGAAGCTGTGTGCCATTATATCGTGGATGTTTACGACGTAACAAATCTTGAAGATGTAGAGTCATCAGCCGTAGACGCCACACTCTCCGGAATGGCAGAGGGATATAACCATGGTCAGCAATCGGCCACGGATAATGCCGTTTCTTTCAAGTTTAACTTGACGGGAAATGCTGCAGAGCAAAACCTTCATGGAGAGTTCCTGACATTCGGGGAATGCCCTACTACCAAAGCAAAGCACTATCTGACATTATATATGGTGCTTACAGATGGCAGCAAATGGTATCACTCATTCGATGTCACAGACCAAGTGACGAAGGCACCTGATCCGACGCATGTGCATATAATCGTGAGAGGGCTTGATCTTCCGNAGCNANNGAAGGAAGGGAANTCAGAACNGAAGACAGACGTCAACGAATGNNAAGCNGTCAACATCNGACTGAAGATGTAATGGTGAATTTTAAGGTTAAAGTCTAAANGTTGGTCAACGAAAGAAATTAATATATATTTAACTTCTTTTTAACAAACCCTTATCGCAAGCCAATCGTTTTATTATAAAAGATATTAAAAGACAATAAGAAAAAGAAAACTATCTTCTTTTCGATTGTCAAGACACAGGAATAAAATTAATTTGAAAAACACGCAATATTATGAAAAAGACACCACTATTTCTAATGGCAATGAGCGCACTTGCTCTTGCATCATGTTCGGAAGACGAACCAGTCAGCGTTCGTCAAGCCACAAACGAAGCCATATCTTTCCGCTCCGCAATGGGCACACGAGCTACTGAGACTACCAACTCCAACCTTGATAAGATCTATGTGACGGCGCTATACGGTGATTCCACATATAATGGAGCAGCAAAACATGGATTCCAAGCTTCTAAATACTTTGAAAACATTGAGTTTGACAAAGGCGCAGATTCTTTCTTCACCGCAGCAAACGGGAAGGAATATGACTGGCTTTCACCTGAGCAACAGATAAACTTCTTCGCCTACGCTCCTTCACAAGACGAACTTGGCGCAGACATAATCACTAAGGATGATAATTCCGGAATGACCCTTGAGGCATTTGCAGTGCCTGAAGAAATCGCTGACCAGGTAGACTTCATCACAGCAAATGCTTCCGGCAACCGAAAAGCCAACGAGACAAGTGGAGTAGAGCTCACATTCGACCACCGTCTCTCACAGATTGAAATCAGAGCCAAGTCTGAAAACAAGACCTATACTTATAAGGTAGCAGGTGTGAGAATCGGACGAGCTCAGTATATGGGTACTTTTGATTTCAACACCAACGAATGGAATCTTGATGATTGGCATGACACCGCAGTTTACACTTCAGCCTGCGACACTACCACACTGACAGCAAACTCTGTATCAATCATGGGTCCTTCAGGAAACGCAATGTTGATGCCTCAAACCCTTACTCCTTGGGCTCCGACTGGTGACCCTGACAACGTAGCAAGAGAAGCTTATCTCAGTGTCCTGGTCAATATCACAAGAACTGACGACGGTACTCAGATTTATCCATTCGCTGATGAAGGGAAATATACAAATGCTCCCGTAAGAGAGTATGGTTGGGCAGCCATCCCATTGGCTTCTACATGGGAGCAAGGCAAGAAATATATCTATACTCTTGACTTCACTGATGGTGCAGGCTCTATTGACCCAGACGATCCTAATCCAGGACAACCTATTATCGGTGGCCCAATTAAATTCACAGTCAAAGTCAACGATTGGGTTGATACAAACTCAGATAAGGTTTACGATATGAATGGAAGCCAGGTAAAATAATAAAAAACGACATATATTGAAAAGGCGCACATTGCAGTGCGCCTTTTTTATTATCGGTCTAAGAGCATTATGCAGGTGAGCATACGGGCAGGAGCTCCGCAACTGCGGCGATGGCTGGCATACATTGGAGAGCCATCATCAAGCTTTGAACTATAGCTGCAACCCTCGTGAAGCTTGATGTTTTCAGGCTTCACTCCCCTTTTGATGAACCGCTCCATATTGACCCCTTGAAGGTCGATATGGGGCTTTTCTTCTGGTCCATTGGGAGTCATAACACAGGCTTGAAAACCTGCCTCTATGAACCTCTCAGCGAGCTCCGGACTGACTTCATACACCTCTTTGCTGATGGAGGGACCGAACGACACTTTGAGTTGAGATGGGTCCACTCCCCTCTCGATCAGCTTATCCATGACATTGTCTACGATTCCTCCAAGTGTCCCCTTCCATCCAGCATGTATGGCAGCTACTCCATGCTTGTCANGGGCATACGCGAGAATCGGCACGCAGTCGGCAGTCTTGACTCCGATAGGGAAATCCCTCTCAAATGTGATGAGTGCATCTGTATCAGGGAAGATGCGGGTATAGCCATCCGCCACTACGACATTGCAGGAGTGCGTCTGGTCTGGAATAGCTGCCCACATCTTGTAGAGCCGCATCAAATCCTTCTGCTCACTCTCAGAATCTCTCAAGAAAGGACATATAAGAAATCCAGAAACCTCTTCATCCATCATGAGAAATTCACGAAACAAATCGGTTGTACTTCTGTCTGATTCCATTGCTTCAGCATTTGTGAGAATGAGAATAAACAAGGTAGTATACAGCTTCCACTGAGAAGAGAATCCATGAAGTGATCACCCAGACTGGACTGGTCGTAAAGAAGTTATCACTTAGCAACCATATTACAAACAATACGGCATTTATTAGCTGGACCACCTTTCCTGCTGAAGGCAGCATTGGAGTTATCATTTCCCCCTTCTTCTGCTTAATGCAAAACCAAATCAGCCATACCAGAATTGCGACCACGGCCAAACCGGTGAGAACAAATCCTCCGATAGGAATCACACCATCATGCGTAGCAACCGAAACATTATAGGAGCAGATGAGGCAGCAAATAATTCCAAACGTAAACTGACTGACAGCACTCCCAACAATATTAGAAATATTAAGTCCCATAAGCGTTATGTCAAGTTGTATCTTATCATATAAGTAGCTCATAAGTAGCTCACAAAATTACAATAAAAACATCAATCCGCAAAATATGGACATAAAAAAACCGACATCCAGTGAAGGATGTCGGCAAAATTTGTTTTTTCTATGCTTCTAAGCAATGGAGAATTAGATGTAGTTGCTCCATGCGCCGAGGATCTGGTGGAGTTCCGGGCTTGCCTGAGTACGGAAGTCTGTCAGCATCATGTCGCCAGAAACGTTTACGAAACGAAGGATAGAGTCGAAGGAAACGTCGAGAGTGACGAGTGTCGGGTTCTGAGCTACGTTAACTCTCTGAAGCTGGTTGAAGTTGCTCAATGTTACAGTAGTGAGGTTGTTGTACTGAATGTCAACAAATGCGAGGTTCTGGCAATTTTCAACAGAGAACTGAGTCAGTGAGTTGTATGGGAGCCAGAGGTCGCTGAGCATTGGGCAGCCGCTGATGCCGAAGCTTGTCATGTGGTTGTCGCTTGCAAGCAGAGTGAAGAGAGCGGGAAGATTCTGGATGTAGAGCTGAGAAATCTTGTTGTCGCTCACGTTGAGGTTCTGGAGTGAAGTCAGACCAGAGAAAGAAACCTGCTGGAGTTCGTTGTAGCTAGCATAGAGGTGCTTAAGAGCAGTACAGTTGGTGACTACGAGCTGCTCNAGGCGGTTGCTCATTACGTTGAGAGTCTCANGGTTTGCGGAGTTAGCAACGNCAAGAGAANCGNNGAAGTTGCTTGAAATGTTGAAGTTCTTCAACAAAGGAACACCGCTGAGATCAACCTCTGAAAGGCGGTTGCGATAGAGCTTAAGAGTCTGGAGTGACGGACACTTCTGGCAAGAGAAGTTCTTAAGCTGGTTGCGACCAGCGTTTACTTCTACCAAGTTGGGGCAGTTGTCNACGATNAGGCTTGTGAGCTGATTGTCGCTTACGTCTACTTTAGTAAGATTGGGGAAGTTGCTGAGGTCGAGAGAGCCCTGGAGCTTCTTGCCTTTAAGGTCGATTTCAGTAACGCTGCCGTTTTCCATCTTGATACCAGCCATGTTGGAGAGGCTTGCGCCGTTAAGGCTGAGAGTCTCAGGATTCTGAGCGATGAAAGCAGTCAGAGCCTTTTGCTCAACATTCTTCTTTGCATTCGACTTAGCGAATGCACTGCCGCTCAGTGTGAGTGCTGCGGCGAGCACGAGAATTGTTCTTTTCATAACTTTAGGATTTTTAGTGTTTTTGTTCATTTTCATTGGTTTTAGACCCGTCCCACAATGGGGCGGTGGAGTGAATTCCCTTGCGGATTCATACTTAAAACGTTTTGGCGTTTTAATGGTTTAACAAATTACAATTTTTTTTTAATTTTTCTAAAAATGAACCCTCTACCTCTTTAATATGTTGTAAAGATATCAAGACCTTTGCGCTTGGCAATGCCAGAGAGAGAGAGACGCGAGAATCGAGCCTTCTGAAGTATACAGGTTCCGATCACCTCCTGAGTTTTTAATGGTTAAAGTTTCAAGTTTACTTAAGTTTTGATATAGTTTTTAATTTAATACTTATTTACCTCCTCAATTTAAAACACGTTTACATTATGATTACTTTTCTTAAAATATCACTCGTAGTAGTTCTATTGATGGCAATGGCTCTCGTACTCCTGATGATAGGACACATGGCTCATCCGGAAGAATCCTCTACTAAAGAGGATCGCGACCGCCTTCTTCATGATGTCGAGAACCGTGAGAGAGTGATTACATCCAACAGCATCTTCCATCAATTCTTTGCGCGTCCGGCACGTCGCTCCTCCAACAAATGATATTATCAGAAATCATGGGTCGCGTCCTGAATTTCATCAGTAAGGGCTTCTGATTCCATACTAAATGATATATTTCCCTTTGTCTCATAGTTGGGAGACCCATTGATGTTCAGTCGCAGTATTTTTCTTGTCTTAGGCTTGACAGTCACCTCTGTACTGAAATTCTCTGTAACGTCACCACCTTTATGCCATGTGAAACGCAGTGTGAAAGTCTCAGACTCTGCAAGAAGATTATTCATTGAATATAATCCTTCCCATTCTTTGGTTCTTTGATTAGATAGTTGTAAACCTTTTGGGAAAACGAAGCATTCACGTGGTTCTGTATCAACATTATTACTTTTCTTGGAATTATTTTTCACGCTACCATATCCTATTAGTAAACCAACTAATTGAATCTATAA
>WFLX010242429.1_pt1 | contig 10556 bp, 8 predicted proteins | sample 4967041 | NCBI WGS metagenome assembly WFLX01 (sample SAMN12857096, study PRJNA449069) | gut metagenome | isolation source: stool from male and female vole | host: Microtus ochrogaster | place: USA:Florida | collected 2017
TTTGATCAAAATGAGACAGTTTATTGATATTTTTGAGCAGATTTCTCAAACAGGGAAATATCGTACTGTTTACAGTTGTTTATACCGTGCGGAAGACAAATACATCAAAGCAGTAAAAAATATTCCGACCTATCAATATAATGAGATCGTGACGGACCTCTCTTTTGTCTATGAACAGTTAATGAATTGCGGTATGAGCGTTGGACTGCGTCTATATCAGGATGTAACTCTGCNGCNGGCAAAACTTTACAGCNTAGAGANACATTTAANNCAGGCNTTATCAAAAAAGGTATGGCTTCCTGGCGGCGGTTATCTGATTATTGAGCCTACGGAGGCGATGACAGTCATTGATGTAAATTCCGGAAAAGGAAGTAATCAGAAAGGAATGGCACAAGGGCAGTTATATCTGAAAACGAACCGTGAGGCGGCATTTGAAATTGCAAGACAGCTCCGTCTTCGCAATCTGTCCGGAATGATCATGGTTGATTTCATCAATATGAAATCATCAGAGGATGAGAAAAATTTACTTGTGTATTTGAGGGAATGTCTGGAGAAAGATCCGGTAAAGACAAGGCTTGTAGATATGACGGCGTTGGGAATTGTTGAAATCACGAGGAAAAAGGAAAACAGACCTCTTGCGGACAGTTTTTCCGTTTCGGTTATGAAGATTTGACATTTATATAATTTATGATAAAATTTAAAGAGCCATGAACATATAATTAAAAGATATCAATCTTTTGATTGAATTTTTATCGTCGGATTTGGCGGCGGGATGGAGATTCCTATGAAAGAACAAAGACATAAACGCAAGGAGTCCTTTTCCATTCTTCTAATTTCCAATACGGGACAAAGCAACAGACATTTTCGTATTTCTTTATTTGGGCTGAGGATGCTTGTTCTTATTCCGGTGCTGATTGGTATTGTCATAGCGGGGCTTGCTTATCAGCTTTTCATGAATTACGGAAATGAAACGGCGCTTCGCGGTCAAATAGTTTCCCAATCACAGATGATACAGCAATTAGAAGATGAAAAGGAAGCATGGAACAACGAAAAAATTGAACTTACGGAAGAAAATGAGTCACTGCGCCAGCAGTTACAGGAAGATACGGAAATTTATGAAGCAGACTCAGCAGAAGAATCCGGTCCGGATTCCTCTTTTCCAAGCAGGTATCCCTGCTCGGAAACAGGTATGCTGGCGGATACCTATTCTGCGGAGCATCCATATCTTTCCATTAGTATGCAGGCAGAGGGAAGTATTGTAGCCGCCGGTGACGGAACCGTGACATCGGTTGGCTCCGATGATACTTATCCGCTTATTATCGAGATTGAACATGGAAACGGTTATAAGACGCGTTATATGTGTCTTCAGGATGTAACGTCCAGGCCAGAGGAAGGAACATCGGTTAAGGTCGGTGACACTTTAATTACCATTGAAACGGAGACGGCACAGCTTGATTATCAGGTTATTTTGAATGACCAGCCCATTGATCCGCTTATGGTATTGGATGCAAAAGGATAAAAGGAGGAGATCATTATGTTAGGAAAAAGTAAAAATACGGCGTACTCAGATGATGTACATGCAAAGGTAGGTACGATAATCGGCAAGGAGACCACTTTTGACGGTGATTTGTCCTCTCCGGATGCGGTTCGGATTGATGGAATTATCAATGGAAACTGCACTTGTGAGAGCAAATTGATTCTAAGTCCTGATGGGCAGGTAAAAGGAAATATTTCCGCTCAGAGCGTGATCATTTCCGGTCAGGTTGATGGAGATATCACTGTTCAAGGAAAGCTGGAGCTTTTATCCACCGGTAAGATTGCAGGTAATATTACGGCAGGTTCACTGGTTATTGATGAAGGAGCATGTTTTGATGGAAGATGTACCATGACGGCTTCGACATCATCATCTTACGGGAAAGACGAGTCTGATGACTGAAATACCCGTTAAGTAAACTGAATAAAAGAGACTTAAGAGCAGGCGATTACCTGCTCTTTTATTTGCGCGTGCAGCCCGTTGTATATGATGCAACTTTGATGCATTTATGATGCATTGATATGTTAGGATAATTATGTTTCAGATATAGATAAAGTTTCGAAAGGAAAAGGACATGAACAGGACTCAGAAAATCTGCATTACATTTTTACTTACAATCAGCGTATTCGTTACAGGAGTCTGCTGTAGTTTAATGGTTCAGGCAAAGGACAATGCTCCGGAGACTGCTTATCAGGAATTTCTGGAAGGTAGGCGGATGCTGCATATTGATGATGAAGCGTTAGAAGCTCTAAAAGAGATTGGAAGGTTGACACATTTAGAATGTGGAGCTTTGTCTATGAAGGAACTGTTAAAGGAAATCAACACAGACTATTATGAGGACTTTAAAGGAGATAACCGGATTGCCTGCATAGAGTATGCATATCTTGATTGCGGGAAGGATGGAAGCAGGGAACTGGCAGTAAGATTTGATTCAAAAAATTACCGTGGCTTTCAATTGATATTTATTATCACTTTTGAAGATGAAGCTCTTTATCTCCGTCATGCACTGGAAGCCTGGGATCGAAATTTAGTTCTTTTAAATCAATATGGTTATATTTGGCAAACAGGGTATGATAGTGCGGTTGATATAATTAAAAATGAAACATTTGTTGACGGAAGCGGAAAAACCTGGGATATTGCTGAAAATCACCTCTACTGGCGCAATATTCATGAACCGGAATTGTGTCAGGAAATTTATGGAACTGAAGAATATTTTTTTGAAGAAAACTATTTCCAAATCGACAATAAAGAATACAGATGTCTTTTTAATCAGGAAGGGGAAGATCCCGTTGATGAAAACTTTATACAGTTTAAAAAATTATATGAGCAAAAACATGGTAAACTTTATATGAAAGCAGAAATAGAAAAATTGCTTGATAAGCGGAGAAAAGAACTTGGTATCACAGAGGAAATGTCAGAAGAGAGTGACTTGAATTGGAAAACTGTTGAAACTGCCGAATTTAAGGAGTTGGTAAGAGAAATTGGACTGAACGAAGCATACGATCAAATTGAATCGGGAGATTGGTCAGATATTCATAATTTTGATGAGTCCCCAACTCTTATTAATGTAAATGATATGAGTTGGATGCGGAGAGATTTGAATTATGATGGAACACCGGAGCTTCTCTGTTTAAGTCAAGAGTCTATTGGGAACCATTTGCCAATCCGATTTATTTTTACTTATTGTAATAATAAGGCGGAAATAGTTTTTACTGATCAGAAAAATGATTCAGAATATTATTTTTTGGGAGAAAACGGAAACCTGCTCTGTGCTTACGGTAGTTATGCGGTAGGTAAATATCACAGCATTTCCAGGTATCTATTTAATGCAGAGTGGGAACTGAAAAAGCAGGAAAGATTGGAGGTTTCCTGTGAAGTGGACGGAAATGAGATTTCCTGCTTTAAAGAAAAGCCACTTATTACAGATACTCTTTCTCAAAATGGGGCAGGGGAAGAAAGGAGCGTAATTCCAATCTCTACAAATATATTTCTGGAAGAGTATCAACGGATGACGGGAGAAGATTTCCTTGAAAAAGGTAATGACTGGGAGCAGTTGTTTAGGAATGCTGGAGATACTGTTAGCAATTCTGGATTTTCTTATGGCAGATGGGCACCGGATCTTACGGAAAATGAATTTGTAATGACGGTTAAGAAATGTGAGGACTTTAAAGAAAATAACAGTTCTCTGACTTATGCGGCGGATTATGACAATGATGGGGACATGGAGGCATTTGTCGTTATGGGGGATGACTACGATGAAGAGAACAATCTATTTGATGGAGAGAGCCTATGGTTTGTAGACAGTCAGTATAAAGCGGTAAAACTTATTGAAGCCTTTGGAGATAACGTCAAGATAGCCCAATACATTAAGAAGGATAATAAAATATATTTCTTTTTTGAATATTGTGGGCATGCCTTTATTCGTTCATGGAACACACCAGTTTATACTGTCCAAAATAATCAGCCGGTGTGTGTTGAAGAGAGTCTTTCTTATACCTATAAATACATTGATAAGTATGGAAAAATCATGGTGGAACAGGATGCTTATGATCATTTTTATGATGGAATACGAGAAGATGGCGGGGAACCATTTTCATTCTGGACAGGACATACATGGAAGTACTATCCGTTCAGGCTTATTGATGACAGATTACTTGAAATGGGAGCTTGTGAATTATCTGCCGAAGCAGTGAAGGACATTTCGCCGCTTCCCAGTTCCGTGCAGAAAGAGCTTCAGGGGGATGAGGAACATCCTGTTGTCGGTGTTCAGTATCTTCTCAGGGACAATGGAGATCTCAATATTAATTATGTATCTGGCAGGTTATACGGTACAGATGAGCTTGATTTCAATAATGTAACCCTACGATTAAACGAAACAAACCAGTGGGTGGTATCTGATTATAACGGAGGTACATATATGATCAATTTCAGTGAAGGAAAGAAGTGGACTTTTCTTGAGAGTCTGGATAGAAAATTGGATAAGATTAAGTAAAAATCATTGAGTTTGCAAATTGAATGGGAGATTAGTTATGGAGCAAAATTCTTCAAATGTACATAATTGCAAAAAGATAGCTGCAATATGGTTAGGCGCAGTAGTAATACTCTTTTTGATCTTTCTTTTACTCTGTAATATAAAAAAAGAAGAAGCAGTATTGTCAACATCTGAGGATCAGGAGAGTGAAACTATAGTTCTGGAAGGAATGGTATGGGAACCGGATGATGATGATTTGTACTGGACGATGATTCAGGATATGTTATCGGGTATGATATTGGAGAATGAGTATATTGAGTTTGGAATGAGGGAAGAAGCTCATGAACTTTTCAGTGAAAATTGGTATAAAGGAAGCAGATTGACGGATCCTTATCTGTATGTATATATATGTGTATGTAACCTAGATGATGAGCAGGAGGCAGAATCACTGCAAGATACAACCTTTTCTAAAGTGGAAGGACAACGCCGGGCAGGGGAATACAATGGAAAGTTCCTTTTTTGTTCATGGGTCAAAAAAACAGAACAAGGAGTGGAAATCGGTACAGATTTTTCACAGAAATTGTTCCGACATATTTTGTGGGAATGTTCTATGGAGTATTATAAGGAGAATGGAAGCTATTTGATCGGGCTGTTTCCATCAGAACAATTGATGGAGTGGTGTCCCCTATATAATCTATTAGGAGAGAGCATGGTTATGGTGTCTGATACAGCTGAAGAAGAGCTTGAGAAGATATTTGAGGAGGCCTGCGAAAAGATGCATATGCGGCAGTCGATAGTATCCGGTGATCTGAGCCAGAATGTACGTTTTGGAGAATCTTTTAATACCTATCAATTTAATACTTATCCTCAGGAATTGGAAAATGAAGATTTTGAAGTCATAGATTATGGTCAATATATGACATATTGCAGTGAGCTGGCAGATGTTGATGGTTATTTGAAGTGGCTGGACAAATATGAGATATATTATCCTGAATATTGGCTTGATTTTCATACAGGTTATGATGCTGGAAAGAAAGAAATTTTTCAAATGATGTGCACTGACAGAGATAACTGTCATACTGATTATTTTGCTGCTATAGCTGAGGAATATTATACTGAGCACGGTGCTGCCAGTGCCNTNGAGTATGANAAAAACTATAAAAATACTGATTATGCTGTTTATGTTTANNAAGCAGATTTTGATGGAGATAACGAACAGGAAGCTTTTGTNGTAATCGGNATGGCGGAGGAAGAAACAGAGGAAACCGTATTNGGTGAANTNNTTTTCATTCAGNATCAGNATACAGTACAATGGATGGAAGGAGAAGTNTTTATTCAAAAGGACCAGACCTATGTAGAACAGGGNACANCAGCACTTTTCCATTTTAGCTATATAGACGGAATCACTCATGAGAATAAGGTTTATGATATGCAGGCAAANGAGGAAGAAAAACCTTATTCAAGTTATGTTGAAAAGGAGATTGNAGGAGAAGAATTTGTACCCTGGGAGGATCTGCTGGAACGCATCCGCAGGGCAGAGGAGAATGAGATAAAGCCGGATTATGAAATGCGTGTTTATTACCATGATATATTCCGAGGCGTGGGCTGTCTTGACTCGACAGAGCATTTTTCTCTTTATATTCTGGGTTGGGGTCTGTTGATCAAAACTGCTGAGGATGAATATATTTATGGAGATATCCAGTGTTTGTCCAACTACAGTGTATCCCCCGAACTGATAGAGACGGATATTGACGGTGACGGGGAAATGGAATTGGCAATGATTACTTTAGTTCAATACGGTACCGGATTCCATGTGGNAGACTTATATATTGTAGATAAAACCAAAGNGNAGGGNTGGAGGATATACNATNNATTGANNNCNGAATATAANCCNGNGTTNGAGGAGCATTTTGGGGCAGTGAATAAGGACGGAATAGTTCGGTTTTCATTTGAAGGAAAAGATACAGGACTGCCTTATGAGATTCTGCCGGAGGGTGTGGATTATTCTTACAATTATGAGATTGCCTCTCAGGTTCGATTTTTTTATACATCGGATAGAAGAATCTTTTTAGATACCATAGTAGATAGAATATCTGAGATAAGTAACGTCGGGTTCGGGCCAGATCATGGACTGCGGGCAGAAGTTTTGTTTAAGGATGGTAAATGGGGTTTTTCTGATATTGAATACCGGGATACAGAAATGGATTTCCAAATAAATACAGGGGTTCGGGCATGGCTGGGAGGATATGCAGAACAATATACTGAATGTTTTTGGGAAGAAATTGATCAAGAACAGGAAGCGGATATAGATATAAAAGGAAAGCAGATATCATATGTTGAAATCCGTTATCCGGCGGAGCAGGTGGAAAGCGGGAATGTGAAAGCAGAGGTTACAATTTGGCTGGAAGGTGAAGAGGAAACTATTGACTATAAAGTCTGGATGGTCTATGGTACAAGGAAGGACGGCTGGGAAGGCTGGTTTATCCAAAGGATTGAAAAAACGGACTGAATAGGAGAGCGAAACCATGAAATATGATTGTCTGATCATAGACGATGAAAAAATGCTTGCAGACAGCACAGCAGAATATTTTAACCTGTTTGGTATAAAAACAGCGGTTACATACAGCGCTTTAGAGTGTTGGAATTTTTTGGAAGAGAATCAGGCAGATCTGCTTTTGCTTGATATCAACCTTGGAGATAACAGTGGCTTTGAGCTTTGCAGGGAACTACGTACCCAAACTAACATTCCGATTTTATTTATCTCAGCAAGGACAAGCGATGACGACAAGATCGTTGCCCTAAATATCGGAGGTGACGATTATATTCAAAAGCCATATTCGCTGGGAGTACTGCTTGCAAAGGTAAAAGTGGTTCTGAAGCGTTATGGACAAAGTGCCAGTGCTGATGAGTATTCTGACGAACGACTGAAGGTTGATTTTATTGCAAAGCAGGTATTTGTTGAAGGAACGCTTGTAAAACTGACTGCATTGGAATTTAAACTATTATCATATTTAATCAAAAATGAAAACAGAGTGATTTCAAAGCAGGAACTGTTTGAAGAAGTCTGGGAGGATAAATTTACAGGTGACGGAACTTTGAATGTTCATATCCGCAAGATTCGGGAGGCAATTGAGAAAGATCCTGGTAAGCCGCAATATATTTCAACAGTTTGGGGCGATGGCTATAAGTTCAACGGAGGGAAGCTATGAAAAAATCAACGTTCCTTATCAGCTTCCTGCTTGTTTTTGTGATAGAGATAGCAGCACTGACCTATTTTGTAACATGGAATGGAGATTACTGGCAGGATACCGTTTTGATAAATGAGGCAGTCTGGTCGGTGCAAAATGACTGGCATAACATGGAAAGCCACCAAAACCATACAGGTCTTGATTATACCGTTTTGGATTTGGAGGGTACCGTTCTTTTTGGAACGAAAAGAGGACTGAGTGAAAGTATCAATATGGCAGTTGGCCACAGGGATACGATCCTTGATCTTGTGGTAGATAACTCTATTGTGGGAAAAATCATCATTTTCAATGACACTGCACAAATTTTTGAGTCGCAAAAGCAGACAATTGTTATGATTTTGTTTGCTGCAATGCTTGTGCAGTGCTGTTTCTGTATTGCATATCATTTTTACCTGAACCGAACCATTGTACGTCCTTTTCATAAGCTGAAAGGCTTTGCGGAACGCATTGCCGGGGGCAATCTGGACATTCCCCTTGAAATGGACAGGCAGAATCTTTTTGGGGCTTTTACGGAAAGCTTTGATATCATGCGGTCTGAATTGAAAAAAGCAAGAGAGGCAGAGGCGGCGGCTAATGCAAGCAAAAAGGAACTGGTTGCAAAGCTTTCCNATGATATCAAAACCCCTGTTNCAAGCATTAAAGCAGCTTCCGAAGTAGGGGAAGCTCTTACGGATAATGAAAAGATCCGGGATAATTATGGTCAGATCATCCGCAAAGCTGACCAGANCAATGAACTGANTACCAATCTGTTTACAGCTACCTTAGAGGAACTGAGACAGCTTCCGGTATCCCCCGAAGATATGGAAAGTAAAGAGATTCCTTCTCTGCTTGAAAATGCCGACTATCTTCACCGGGCAGAAATTCCGGCTATTCCGGATTGCATTTTTTATGCAGACAAACTCCGTCTACAGCAGGTGTTTGACAATATTTTTGCAAATTCGTATAAGTACGCCAATACTTCCATTTTCATTGAAGCAACGCTTATAAATGATTATTTGTCCATTAGCATTGAGGACTATGGCGGAGGGGTAAACAGGGAAGAATTGTCGCTTTTAAAAGAAAAATTCAAAAGAGGGAGTAACGCAAAGAATGTGGAGGGCGCCGGGCTGGGGCTTTATATTTCAGATTATTTTATGGAAAAAATGAATGGGAAGCTGATTCTTACTAATGAAGGCAGGGGACTTCGGGCAACGGTGCTGATCTCCTTAAGCGGCAAGATTTAAGGAATATTTAAGGACTGCCTAAAGACACTTAAGAATTAAAAAAGTAGAATAGGACGTGCAAAAGGAGGTTGGATATGAAAAAAATACTTTTAAAAACGGAAAACTTAAGCAAGTCCTTTTCGAATGGCGGGGCTATGCAGCACGTCCTGCGAAACATTGACTTAGAACTCTATCAGGGTGATTTCACTGTGATCATGGGCGCAAGTGGAGCCGGGAAATCCACGCTTTTATATGCGCTTTCGGGGATGGATACGCCCACGCTTGGCAAGATTACTTTTGGAGATCAGGTAATCTCTGATTTAAATCAGGATGGTCTTGCAGTATTTCGCCGTGAGCATTGCGGCTTTGTCTTTCAGCAGATCTACCTGATCGACACCATGTCTGTTATGGATAACATTTTGGCCGCAGGCCTGCTTGTTAATAAGGATAAAAAAGCCCTTGTAAAAAGGGCGGAAGAACTGTTTGAAGCGGTGGATATTTCTAAAGAAATGCAGAAAAAGTTTCCCACACAGATATCAGGAGGGGAAGCACAAAGGGTGGGGATAGTGCGGGCGTTAATCAACAGTCCGGAGATTCTCTTTGCAGATGAACCAACGGGTGCGCTGAATTCTAAAACCGGGATTGATGTCCTTGATACGCTTACCCGGTTTAATGACCAGGGGCAAAGCGTAGTCATGGTAACACATGATATGCGTTCTGCCCGGCGGGGCAGCCGGATTTTATACCTGAAGGACGGTGTTATTTTAGGTGAATGCAATCTGGGGAAATATGCCCATGGCGACAGGGTAAGACATGAAAAGCTTTCTGCTTTTCTTTTGGAAATGGGGTGGTAACATGAGAAAAAGTTTTCTTCTCGCACACTCCAATCTGCGAAAGATTAAAGGACAGATGACAGCAATTGCCGTACTTATTTTACTTGCAGCATTCATGCTTAATTTATGGCTTATGCTGTCCATGGATTACAAACAGAACTTTGACCGCTGGCACGATAAGCTGAATGCGGAGCATGTAACTTTGGCTGTTGATGGTGAACAAAGTGAAATGCGGAAATTTCTGACACAAACGCTGAAAAATGACGGACAGATATCGGAATTTGTACTTAATGATTCCATGCATATGGTTGGTTCCTTTCCTTATCACAGCGGAGAGATCAACACTGAATTCCTGTTCCTTGATAAAGAGACTGCTGTTACCCGGCAGGTTGGGAAAGTAGAAATTATGGAAGAAGGAGATTTGCAAAGCGGAGTTTATCTGCCTGTATTGTATCAGTCGGATGATATTACTGTCGGTAAAAAGCTTCATGTGACAATTGGAAGCAATGAAATGACCTATACCGTATGCGGCTTTTTCAACAGTGTAATGACCGGTTCCCACAATTGCGCCTTGTGTGAATTTATTCTGACAGAAGATAAGTATAGAGAGCTGGAAGAAGTAGGTTATGCGCCCCAATCCGTTCTGGTNTCCATTCGTTTAAAAGATAAAACGGAGAGTGAGAATTATGAAGCAGCACTAAAAAATTAGATATCTACCGAATACCGAGAAGCCCGTATGGTAAGCAATCCTTATGCATTGGTGACTAC
>WFLX010230391.1_pt1 | contig 10555 bp, 12 predicted proteins | sample 4967041 | NCBI WGS metagenome assembly WFLX01 (sample SAMN12857096, study PRJNA449069) | gut metagenome | isolation source: stool from male and female vole | host: Microtus ochrogaster | place: USA:Florida | collected 2017
ATGGAGATGGCGAGGGAGTCGCAACCGGGACGGGTAGCGAAGTCAATCACTTCTTCGGGGTCGGTGTAGGCGTGGTGGTCGGAGGAAACTTCGTCCTCAACGCCGGCGAGAACGCCGAGTTCGCCTTCAACGGTTACGTCGAACTGGTGAGCGTAGTCCACTACCTTCTTGGTGAGGGCAACGTTTTCTTCGTAGGGGAGGTGTGAACCGTCAATCATTACGGAAGAGAAGCCGGAGTCGATGCAGCTCTTGCAGAGTTCGAAGCTATCGCCGTGGTCGAGGTGGAGTACAATCTGGGGGTGCTCCCAGCCGAGTTCCTTAGCGTATTCCACAGCACCTTCGGCCATGTAGCGCAGCAGGGTGGCGTTTGCATAGTTGCGGGCGCCCTTGGAAACCTGCAGGATAACGGGAGATTTTTCTTCAGCAGCTGCCTTAATGATGGCTTGCAGCTGTTCCATGTTGTTGAAGTTGAAAGCGGGGATTGCGTAGCCGCCTTCGATGGCCTTTTTGAACATCTCGCGGGTGTTCACCAGACCAAGTTCTTTGTAGGATACCATGATTAGTATGAATTGTTATAGAGTTTTCTGAATGGCAAAGTTAATAATTTTTGAGCAAATTTACCAACATTATCATGAATTTTTTCGGCGAAAATCTGCACGGTCATAGCATTATGCCAGCACGTAACGACTTTTTGCGCTGATTTGTTTGGCTGGAAAGAAAATTTTTTCTAATTTTGCGCCCGAATAAGGTAAAAAGTAAAAAGATTATATGTCTACTAAAACTGAATTCGCGTCGAAGATAGGCCTGATTGCAGCCACGGTTGGCTCGGCCATCGGCCTTGGAAACGTATGGCGCTTTCCGGCAGAAACTCAATCGAACGGTGGCGCAGCCTTTCTCCTCCTATATATATTATGTGTACTCGCCCTTGGCATCCCGGTGATGCTTGCTGAATTTTCGCTGGGCCGCGGGGGACGTTCTGACGCCATCGGAGCCTTCTGCAACCTGTCGCCGGGCAAGAAATGGTGGATTATAGGCGCTGTGGCCGTTCTGGCTTCTTACCTTATTCTATGCTACTATATGGTTGTGGCCGGCTGGACCCTGGAGTACCTCGTGCAGAGCCTCACCGGCAACCTTTATGCGGGCACCGGCTGCGCCGTGGCGGACGACCCGGCAGCTATGCGCGGATTTTTCGACGGCAAGATGCAGGAGTATGTATGCTCCGACTTTGCTCCGCTGGCATTCACCTTCCTGATGATTATCATCAACGGCGCCGTGCTCATGGGCGGCGTTCAGAAGGGAATCGAGCGCCTGTCGAACGTGCTTATGCCGCTGCTGTTCCTCATCCTGGTGGGCATGTGCATCCTCACGCTGAATCTTCCTGACGCCGGCGAGGGCGTGAAGTACTTCCTTAGCCCCGACTTTTCGAAAATCACTCCGCGCGTGATTATCAACGCCTTAGGTCAGGCCTTTTTCAGCCTCAGCCTTGGCATGGGCATTCTGATTACCTACTCGTCGTACTACCCGGCCGACACGAAGCTTACGCGCACGTCGGTCATCGTGGCGTTTCTGAGCCTTTTAGTGGCGATTCTCATGGGCCTGATCATTTTCCCTGCAGTGAAGAGCTTCGGGCTGGACAAGGAGTCGCTGGAAGGGTCGACGCTCGTGTTCGTGACGCTTCCCGAGGTGTTTGCGAGCCTGCCGCTGGCACGGCTTTGGAGTTCGCTGTTCTTCCTGCTACTTCTTGTGGCGGCACTTACATCGACGGTGTCCATCGCGGAAGTTTCCATCGCCATGCTGCAGGACCGCCTGAAGATGAAGCGTTGGAAGGCGGTGCTGATAATACTCTGCCCTCTGTTCGTGGTTAGCGCCGCCTGCTCGCTGTCGTTCGGCAGCCTGAGCAATCTCACAATAGCCAACCTCACCATTTTCGGTTTCCTTGACGGCCTGACAACCAATGTGTTGCTCCCGATAACGTCGTTGGCGGTGTGCCTCTATATGGGCTGGTTCGCGCCCAAGGGCCTGCTGGCCGACGAACTCAGCAACTACGGCACCGTCCGCTCGCGCGTCACCGGCACCGTGCTGTTCATCATCCGCTATATCGCACCGGTGCTGATAGCGCTCATATTCATCTTCAATTTTATATGACATGGCAAAGATAGCACCCCGCTGGCGATTCGTTCTCCTTCTAGCCGGCCTAATCTTTGTGTGGGGCGCGAGCCAGCTTGTGCACAGTTGTCGCCGCGCGCAAGTGCTCGCTGAGGCAGACCCTCTGCCGGTTTACCCTCACGAGGTAGTCCTCGACTCTGCCGCAACGGTTGTGGGCAGCCCGGACAGCAGCGCCGCAAAACCGAGGAAGAAGGCAAAGAAGGCCCAGCAAAAGATGGGAAAGCACGGCCCGGTGGCACGGGACTTCCTCAACGACGTCATCGACGAGGGTGGCCAGCGGTAAGCGGAAGTTTTTTCACAAAAATCACTTCTTAACCACTGAAAGCTTGCGAAAAATTGCTTATCTTTGCGCAAGATTTCAGCGAAGGCCCGTGCGCGCGGGTGACATACCGCCGCCCGCCGGGACAAGTGGCTGACTATAAACTAATTGTGAACACCTAACTAAGTGCCGTCCTAAACTGCATGGTTCCCCAATACAGCACCATCTGGCGCACCACGCGCGACTACATCTTCATCACTTTCGGCATGGCCCTCTATGCCTTCGGATTCTGCGCCTTTATCCTGCCGGAAAAGGTCGTAATCGGCGGTCTGGCCGGTATCGGAACGATTATCTACCTCACCATGGGCGTCCCGGTGGCCATCAGCCAGTATGCCCTGAACCTGATTCTTCTTGCCATAGCCTACAAGCTGGTCGGTAAGAAATTTGTGCTCGGCACCATTTTCGGGGCCACCATGATTTCGGTGTTCGTGGGTATCTTTCAGCCNCTCTTCCAGAACGGTTTTACTCAAGAGCCGTTCATGAACATCGTGGTGGGAGCNCTGCTGGCCGGATTAGGCGTGGGCATGGCCTTTACACACAACGGCTCCAGCGGGGGCACNGACATCGTGGCTGCCATCGTGGCCAAATATTCCACCATCAGTGTCGGCCGCACGATGCAGTACTCCGATATAATCATCATATCCTCGTCGTTTTTCATCTTCCACAACGTGGAGCGTATGGTTTTCGGCTACATCGTGCTCTTAATCGCCTCAACCACAGCCGACTGGGTAATCAACTCCAACCGGTCGTCGGTGCAGTTCACCATCTTTTCGAAGAAGTGGGAAGAGATAGCCACGGCCATCAATAACGACGCCAAGCGCGGCTGCACGGTGCTCAACGGCATGGGCTGGTACTCGAAGCAGGATGTGAAAGTTCTTCTGGTTGTGTGCCGCCGTGTGGAGTCCATCACCATTTCGCGCATCATCAAGAGCATCGACAGCGATGCGTTCATTACGCAGGCGAACGTAAGCGGCGTGTTCGGCAAGGGCTTCGACGAACTCAAAGTGAAGATGAAAGTGCCCGGCAAGGAGTCGCACNTATCGCCCCTGCACAGCGCCANCCACCTNCAGCGTCCCACCCAGCCCCAGGAATGAGCCAATATGACAAGCGATGTTCTCTTCTTTGTTACTTACTGCATCAGCAAATTGTCCAATTTGCTGAGTTTAAGTCAGGCTGAGGTTTACAGCCGGTTGAAATCCTCGGGAATTCTCGATGAATATATCATTCCGAGTTACGATGTACTCCACACCTTCGGCTCCCGATATCTCATGGACGATCTCACCGACTTTATGCGAGAGAAAGGAGTGCTACCACCAAGTTCTTTAATTGATATCTCAAAACATTAAGATAACCTTGATTAATCGAGATTTATCGTGACTTATCAAGACTAATCGAGATATATCACACGATAGAATTCACNCAAATTATCAAATGGATGAGAGNGACATTGTCCTACGAGGTGAAAAATGCGCACGCATTATTGAAGCAATCCACGAGCTGTATGGAACGTCACTTGAGGATGCAANTATGNTGTTTTACACTTCTCCCTNTTTAGAACTCCTCGAGGAAGGTGTGGCCGACCTCCACTGTCGTAGCGAAAAATACTTGGCTTCNGTCATTTACGAAGATTCTCAGGACTTCCGNAAAGTTTCNTAGCCTATTCCNTCCGGTTGCTGCGCCTGGTATCATTTANCGGGATTTACCTTCTCGATTTGCTTTGGAGCGCGTGCCAGTGAGGTTTTTTGGCGGGTGAGAGCTTGGCGACTCGGCAGCGGTCAGCGGGTGGTGCGGATGCCGGGGACTCGCCCGCCGCGGTTGTAGGTGCGGGCGTAGTATGGCTCATCGAAGGTGCTGATGCGCACTCCCTTGGAGGATGAGGCGTGGATGAAGCTGTTGTTGCCGATATAGATTCCGACATGGCCAACGCGGGTGCCGTTGCCCGCTGTGTTGAAGAACACGAGGTCGCCGGGCGAGAGCTCCTCACGCCGAAGGGGCGTGCAGCATTCGAACTGCTTGACCGAATTGCGCGGAAGTTTGATGTCGGCAACATCCTGATATATAGTCCAAACCAATCCGGAGCAGTCTGTTCCCTTTCGGGTGTAACCACCGTACTTGTACTTTGTGCCGATCCATCGGCGAGCCTCGGCCACGATGGCATCGGCCACGTCGGGATGAACCCGCANGCCGNGGCCCTCCTTGACCGGTTTGTCCGGCCNGNAGCTTTCTATGGGCAGAGGNNAAGTGTCGGGGGTTTCGACGACGGCGCNNCTCNTGCTTTTACATCCTCCGAGGAGCATCGCGCNGACCAGGCACACAAAAATGATTGGTTTCATTTTGCAAATTTAGTTCTTTCGACGCATTTTTCGTAACTTCGCAGTGTTAAATTTTTCGGCAATGATACTTTTCCCTAACGCAAAGATAAATTTAGGCCTGCGAATCCTCAACCGCCGCCCCGACGGTTACCACAACATATCGTCGATTTTTGTGCCTGTGGGTTGGCAGGACGTCCTGGAGATGGTGCCATCCGCATCAGGAGAGACGACTCTGACACAAAGCGGCCCCATGGCGGTGGACTGCCCTACGGAAAAGAATCTTGTCATCAAGGCCTTGCGCGCGTTAGAAGCCGAGCTTAACTCTACCTTGCCGCCGACGGATATTTATCTGCGTAAGAACATCCCCTCGGGTGCCGGCCTTGGGGGAGGGAGTTCCGACGCCGCCACTGCCCTGCTCGGCGCCAACGCCCTCTACAACATGGGATTGAGCACCGAAGCCCTGGCCGGTGTTGCGGCCAAGGTGGGAGCCGACTGCCCCTTCTTCATCTTCAACCGCCCGATGCTGGTGAGCGGCATCGGCCACATCCTGGAACCCATCGATGTTCCTGCCCTCGAAGGAAAGACAATCCTCATCGCCAAGCGGACAGGCACAGGCGTGTCCACCGCCGAGGCTTACGCCGGAGTGCGCCCTGCCCTACTGCCGGAGGGCAGGAGCCTGGCCGAAGGTGCCGTGGACCTGGGCTGCGACCTGCTCGTCAACGACTTCGAGGCATCGCTCTTCCCCACACGGCCCGACATTGCCGGCCTCAAGGCGGCCATAGAAGCCTCCGGAGCAGTGTACACGTCCATGACGGGCTCGGGAGCGTCGGTCTTCGGGCTCTACGATGATGCCAAAATGGCAGAAGAGGCCCGGGCGAGTCTGAGCGGGTGCGACACCTACGTCGGGAGCGTTCCTTTCAGGCAGTAGCCGTGAACGTTATGCGCCTCTGAAGTGTTATTATTTCAAACGAAGCCAAAAAAAACGGATTTTTGGCAAAGTTTTTGTATTAACATTAATCAGAAAAAAGGTAAGCATATGAGCGACGAAAAAGACTTCCAAGACAACCAGTATTATAATGAGCAAGGCGAGGACGCACCCGAAATCCTCGATGATACCCTTGCCGCACAGGCCGACGACTCCGACGAAGTAGCCACCGAAGAGATGGTCGGCGAAGTAAACCTTGCCGAGCAGCTCACGGCCGCCCGCGAGGAAATCGAAAAGGAAAAGAAGGAATACCTCTTCCTGATGGCCGATTTCGACAACTACCGCAAGCGGGTAACGCGAGAAAAGGCCGATTTGATTAAGAATGCAGGCGAGAAGGTGCTCAAGGGCATCCTCCCGATTGTCGACGATTTTGAGCGCGGCCTGGCCGCAAGCAGTGACGCCGAAGGGATGCGCCAGGGCATGGAGCTCATATATAACAAGCTCGTCAAATACCTGGCCGACAACGGTGTAAAGGCAATGGAAAGCACAGGCGCCGAATTCAACGCCGACCTCCACGAGGCCATTGCTTCCATCCCCGCTCCCACCGAGGACCTCAAGGGCAAGGTGATTGACACCACCCAGAAAGGCTACATGATTAACGACAAGGTGCTCCGCCACGCTAAAGTGGCCGTGGGCGAATAAAACACATTCCCATGGCTGAAAAAAGAGATTACTACGAAGTGCTGGGCATCAGCCGCGATGCCACAGCTGACCAGATAAAGAAGGCCTACCGCAAAAAGGCCGTGATGTACCACCCGGACAAGAACCCCGGCGACAAAGCCGCCGAGGAGAAGTTCAAGGAGGCCGCCGAGGCATATGATGTGCTCAGCGACGAGAAGAAGCGCCAGCTCTACGACCAGTACGGCCACTCGATGGGTCCGCAGGGATTCGGAGGCGGTGCCGGTGGCGGAGGATATAACGACGCCGGCGGCATGGACCTGAACGACATCCTGAACCGCTTTGCCCGCGACTTCGGCGGATTCGGCGATTTCGGTGGATTCGGAAGTGCCACAGGTGGACGTCGCCGCAGCTCCCAGCGCAGACAGAAAAAAGGCGGCGACATACGCATACGTGTGAAACTCACCCTTGAGGACATCGCCAAGGGTGTGACCAAGACCCTGCGCGTGCCCACATTCGTGGCCGACCCCGATTGTAACGGCACCGGCGCCAAGGACGGCGTAGCGTTCGCAACCTGTCCGCAGTGCCACGGCGAGGGCCATGTAATCACCGAGCAGTACACCCCCTTCGGAGCCATGCAGAGCGAGGCCACCTGCCCCACCTGCGACGGGTCCGGAAAGGTCATCACCGAGAANTGCAATCACTNCCACGGNNAGGGNGTCCTGCGCNAGGACCNGGNAGTTACGTTCACCATCCCCGCCGGTGTGGCCGAAGGTCAGACATTCAGCGTCCGCGGCAAGGGTAACTACCCCAAGGGTGGAGGCGTGCCGGGCGACCTTCTCGTTGTCATCGAGGAAATCAAGCACCCCGAACTGATCCGCGATGGAGCCGATGTGATATACAATCTGATGCTTGACATCCCGACGGCGGTGCTCGGAGGTGCGGTGGAAATTCCGACCATCACCGGCCGTGCCCGAATCAACATTCCTGCCGGCACTCAGCCCGGCAAAGTGCTCCGACTCCGCGGCAAAGGACTGCCCGACAACGAGCATGGAGGCCAGGGCGACGAGTTGATCAACATCATGGTCTATATCCCCGAAAAGCTCACCGACGAGCAGAAGAAAGAGTTCGAGAGCCTCAAGGATGCGCCCAACATCAAGCCTACGGCCGACGACAGCAAGCGCATCTTCTCAAAACTCAAGCACATTTTCGACTAAACACACAGCGATTACATAACTGACAGCCGAGGCGCCCTTTGTTGCAGGGCGCCTCGGTGAATTTACAGTGCTTCCGGCTGAGGCACATTCTGGCGGGAGGCCGCCACTTCCATAATTCAGAACTGGAACTTGTCCATGTGGAAGCCATCGGTGGTCATGTCGTTTATCATGGGCACGAGGCGCTCGAAGTGGCTCGACTCGGAGTGGGCCTTCAGGTTCTCGGGGGTGTCCCAGGTTTCGACGAACATCATCTGTGTGGGATTGGAGCTGCTCACCCACAGGTCGTAATCGATGCAACCGGCGTCATGGCGGCTGTAGCGCACGAGGTCTTTGGCCAGAGCCAGGACCATGTCGCGGTCGGCCTCGGGCTTAACTTCAAATTTAGAGTTTATGCGTATCATGGAGTAGCGTGATGAGTTTCGCGGGCGAAACTCGGGTTAAGGGGTTAAATGAGTTTAGCAGGCAAAACTCAGGTTATAAGGTTAAAGGGTTATCAGGTTAGATTGTTACTCATGGGTTATGGGGCAAAGGTAGCAAAAATTTGAAACAATTCCCAAGAGTGTGCAGGTTCATTTTTTTGACGATTGGAGAAATTTGCGTACCTTTGCGTAGCCAAAAGAAATTTTATGGCACTCCGAAACTTTGACAAACCCAATAGTTCTCTATTTTTAGGTCATATAGCCGCATTGGTAGTGGTTACCATGTGGGGCTACTCGTTCGTATCGTCGCGCGTGCTGCTGGACAACGGCCTTGGCCCGGTTCAGATTTACGTTCTGCGTTTCGTGCTGGCGTATATCATCATGATTTTCATTTCCCACAGCCGGCTGCTTGCGCGTAATTTCCGCGACGAGATGCTCTTCCTGTTGTGCGGTCTGCTGGCGGGCTCGGTCTATTTCATAGCCGAAAACACAGCCCTGGAGTACACCCTGACCACGAACGTTTCACTCCTGACCTCGCTTTCGCCGCTTATCACAGCCATCCTGGTTGCTCTCATCTACAAGAACGAGCGCCTCGGCAAAGGTACGTGGATAGGGTCGGCTTTCGCGGTGGTCGGCGTGGCCTGCGTGGTGTTCAACAGCAGCCGCAACCTGGAGGTACGTCCCCTGGGCGACCTGCTCTCCATCACCGCCGCATGCTCCTGGGCCATCTACTCCATCGTACTGCGACAACTCAACGTGAACTACGACGTGTGGTTCATATCGCGCAAAACCTTCTTCTACGGCCTGGTGACGGCTATCCCCTTCCTGTTGTTCGAGCCTCACGACTGCGATCTGGCCACCACGCTGCTGCAACCGGCCGTCTGGGGCAACCTGCTCTTCCTCGGCTTGGGGGCGTCGACCGTCGCCTATGTGCTGTGGGCCTACAGTGTCAAGATTCTTGGTGCTGTCAAGGCCAATAACTACATGTACTTCCAAAGCATCATCACCCTGATAGTGAGCGCATTGCTGCTTGGTGAAAAAATCACCGTGGTAGGCACCACCGGCATCTGCCTCATCATGGGCGGACTGTGGCTCGGCGACAAGCTAAACGAGCGCTGGAACAAATCTCTATCCTCTCATCATTGACTATGAATCTTCCAACTGACCTCTTTATGCTGCTGAGCGTGGTAAACACGCTGCTGCGCGACCAATATCCCACCCTGAGCGAACTCTGCGCCGCCGAAGGCTTGGACCAGCCGACCCTCGAAGCCACCCTGGAGGCTGCCGGGTTTGAGTATATGCCCCAAATCAACCAGTTCCGCTGATGGAGGACGAGTCCTATCTTGACCAGCTCAACGAGGCGCAAAGGGCTGCCGTGGAGTACCTCGACGGCCCCTCGCTGGTGATTGCCGGCGCGGGTTCGGGCAAAACTCGCGTCCTCACATATAAGATAGTGCACCTGCTCCATCATGGGCACAACCCGGCCCGCATCATGGCGCTGACCTTCACCAACAAGGCCGCCAGGGAGATGCGCGAGCGCATAGAGAAGCTGGTGGGGATGCCGACGGCTTCGCGCCTGTGGATGGGTACGTTCCACTCGATTTTCTCACGCATTCTCCGCATAAACGCCGACCGCATCGGATTCCCGTCGGACTTCACCATCTACGACACATCCGACTCCAAGTCGCTCATAAAGAGCATCATAAAGGAACTGAATCTCGACACGAACCTCTACCGCCCGGGGACTATCCTGGGCTCGATATCCAACGCCAAGAACAACCTGTTCTCTCCCGAGGACTATGCAGCCGACAGGGACCTGATGCGCAGCGACAGCGACGCCGGGCGCCCCCGCACGGCAGAAATTTTCCGAATCTACCGCGACCGCTGCCGCCTCTCGGGAGCGATGGACTTCGACGACCTCCTTTACTACACCAACATCCTTCTGCGCGACAATCCAGACCTTGCGGCGCACTACCGCGAGTACTTCTCCTTCATATTGGTGGACGAGTATCAGGACACGAACTTCGCCCAGCACATGATAATCAGGCAGCTCTGCAGCAGCACCGGCAACCTCTGTGTAGTTGGCGATGACGCCCAGAGCATCTACTCCTTCCGAGGCGCCAACATCCGCAACATCCTGACCCTGCGCAAAAGTTTCCCCAACCTGCGCACATTCAAACTCGAGCAGAACTACCGCTCCACACGCAATATCCTCGGAGCGGCCAACACACTGATTGCCGCCAACACCGAGCAGATAGAGAAAGAGATTTTTTCCACCAACGAAGCCGGAAGCCGAATCGAGGTCGTGCAGGCCTACAATGAGTACGAGGAGGCTTACACACTGGCAACCCGCGTGAACCTCATGCGGATGCGCAACCAGGTGCCATACAACGAGATAGCCGTGCTTTACCGCACCAACGCCCAGAGCCGAGTCATCGAAGAGGCGCTCCGCAACCGCAACATCCCCTACCGCATCTACGGCGGCCTGTCGTTCTACCAGCGCAAGGAAATAAAGGACG
>WFLX010058059.1_pt1 | contig 10553 bp, 9 predicted proteins | sample 4967041 | NCBI WGS metagenome assembly WFLX01 (sample SAMN12857096, study PRJNA449069) | gut metagenome | isolation source: stool from male and female vole | host: Microtus ochrogaster | place: USA:Florida | collected 2017
TTTCGAGATGCTCGATGCGATGCGTATATGCCGCGAGCGAAGCGATATAAGGGTAGTAGTGCTCACAGGAGCCGGCGACAAGGCGTTCTGCTCCGGAGGGGATCAGAATGTAAAGGGTGTAGGCGGATATGTAGATGAAGATGGCACTCCTCGTCTTAACGTACTTGAGATGCACCATGCGATCCGTAGCATTCCCAAACCGGTGATTGCAATGGTGAATGGATATTCCATCGGCGGGGGAAATGTGCTTCAGGTGCTTTGTGACCTTTCAATTGCATCGGAGAATGCTCGATTTGGACAGACGGGCCCAAAGGTAGGTAGTTTTGATGCAGGTTTCGGCAGTTCTTATCTTGCACGCTGCGTAGGGCAGAAGAAAGCTCGCGAGATATGGTTTCTTTGCAAGCAATATACTGCTCAGGAAGCTTTGGAAATGGGTATGGTGAATTGCGTGGTGCCATTAGATAAACTTGAAGAAACAACAGTAGACTGGTGTCGCACCATAATGAAGCGCTCCCCATTTGCCATAAGAATGATCAAGAGGGCACTCAATGCTGAACTCGACGGGCAGCGTGGCATGATGGAATTTGCGGGCGACGCAACACTTATGTACTATCTTATGGACGAGGCACAGGAAGGAAAGAATGCCTTTCTTGAGAAGAGAGACCCTGACTTCGACCAATACCCAATGTTTCCATGAGACTCGCATACGCTCCATATATACTGAAATTTCATTTTCCAGCTGGCACCAGCCGTGGAATATTGACCGAGAAACCGACTTTCTTTATCAAAGTGTATGATGAGTCAGACCCTTCGAAGTTTGGAATAGGGGAATGTTCGGTTTTCCCGGGTCTCTCACCTGAAGCTGATGGAAATTACGGATATAAGTTGATCGAACTCCTTGCCAATATGGCTCTTGGCAAGGAGACTGACCTTACGGGCTACAGCAGCATAATATTTGGTCTGGAGCAGGCGTTTCGTGACTTTGCAGGAGGATGCAATCATATATATTTCCCTTCAGAATNTNCNCAAGGGGNATCGAGCATCGNAANCAATGNTCTTGTCTGGATGGGCAATTNCGATGAAATGATCGAAAGGATAGATGAAAAGGTAGCTAAAGGGTTTCATTGCATCAAGCTGAAGATTGGGGCAATCGACTGGAAGAAGGAAGTGGAGATGATAGAATATATAAGGAAAAAATATTCTGACTCTACTCTTCAGATAAGGGTAGATGCCAATGGAGGATTTACGATGGATAATGCCCTTCCTCGTCTCAAGCGGCTTGCTGACTTGGGCGTGCATAGCATAGAGCAACCTATCCCTGCCGGTGCGCCTGAACTTATGGCATTCTTGTGCCAGGTGTCGCCGTTAAAAATAGCACTCGACGAGTCGCTGATAGGAGTGTATGGAAGAGAAAATATGATTAGCCTTCTTGACAATGTGAAGCCGGCTTATATCATACTCAAACCTTCTCTTTGCGGAGGCTTTTCTGGAGCAGAAGAATGGATACGCCTTGCAGAGGATAGAGGTATTGGATGGTGGGTGACTTCAGCATTGGAATCTAACGTAGGATTGAATGCACTTGCCCAATGGACGGCAACTTTAAAAACTACTATCCCTCAAGGATTAGGGACAGGAGCTCTCTTTACGAATAATTTTGAGAGTCCATTATTCCTTCAATCAGATCATTTGAGATATGATCCAACGATGAAGATAGCCAATAGCATTTACGAATCTCTTGAATGGAGATATTGATTATGACGCAAAAAGAATTCGAAAAAATCTGGCATGATGGCAACGACTACGTAGTATGCCATACATCGGGCTCCACAGGGAAGCCGAAGGAAATACGACTTAAAAAGGAATTTATGCGGCAGAGTGCCGGAAGGACAAATGATTTTTTCAATATCGATTGTTCAAGCCGGCTTCATACATGTCTTGACTTCCAATATATCGCTTCGAAGATGATGACGGTGAGAGCTGATGAGGCTAAGTGCACGCTTACTTCGGAGGAACCGTCGTCGCGTCCACTCGAAGAAATTGGTATTGATGACGTGNTAGATTTGTTATCAGTGGTCCCAGCTCAGATGGAATGGATACTTGATAATGTAGAAAAGTGGAGAGGCCTGCGTCATATCTTGATTGGAGGGTCGGCCATCCCGCCGATGATGAGGCGCAGAATTGCCCTTTCCGGATATGATGCATGGGAAAGCTATGGGATGACAGAGACTGCTTCTCATATTGCACTCCGGAAGGTGACAGAAGAAGAAATTCCTTTTACAACTCTTCCTGGAATATCTGTTGAAATTAATAAGAAGGATTGTCTCGTGGTCACTATGCCGGATGGCACAAAACTCGCTACCAACGACATTGCCGTAGTAGAGGACTCAAAAAGTTTCAGAATTCTTGGACGTGCCGACAATTGCGTGATAAGTGGAGGAATCAAGATAATGCCGGAAGAGCTTGAAAGAAGATTAGGCCCATTTATTGCGTTTGATTACTGCATATCTTCCGTCCCTGATAAAAAATGGGGGGAGAAGCTGGTGCTTGTCGTAGAAGAGCCTGAAGAATCGATAGAAGAAAGCCTTCTTCTTGAGACGGTAGGAGTAAGACTGCGTCAGTATAGAAAGATATTGGATTTAGGAGTGAAATCACCAAAGGACGTAGTCAGAGTATCAGAATTTCCAAGGACTTCAAATGGAAAAATAGACCGCAAGCGTCTTAAGAAAATATTGGAAAAATAAGGCCCTATTTTTTATGAGTCGGAGACTAAGATAAACCCCAGACTGTGGTTAGCAGACTGGGGTTTTGGTTATCCATTTTTTGATATTCGTTGAAGTTGCTCTTCATTGATGATCTTTATCTTGCGTCCGTCTACAAGGATCAACTTTTCATTGACAAAAGTAGCGAGGGTGCGGATGGCATTTGCAGTCGTCATGTTGCTGAGGCTTGCGAGATCTTCGCGGCTCATAAAGATTCGGAGAGTAGCACCATCATCCTCAAGACCATAATTGTCTCTAAGGAGAAGCAGTGCGTCGGCCAGACGTCCGCGAATGTGCTTTTGGGTAAGATTTACAATTTTTGTATCAGAACCACCAAGATTGCGGGAAAGTTCATGGATAAAAAACATTGCAAGGTCGATGTTGCCACGTATAAGCTTTTCTACGATGTGCATTGGCACTCTTCCAAGGATTGATTCTTCGACAGCAGCAACAGAGGAAACGTATGGTTCTTTAGCGAAATATGCCCTATAACCGAAATATTGAACTGGACTATATAAGCGCAGAATTTGGACACGGTCGCCAACACCTGATTTGAACATCTTCACTTTTCCTTTGAGGAGGCACCATAGATATTCAGGCTCCTCATTCTCAGTATAAATTACCTGATTTTTCTTGAATTTGGATATGATGAAATTGTCAGTGACGATTCGCTTTTCCTCTGGAAGGAGAGCGTTCCACATCTCTGACATGTCATTGCTAATGATATGTTCAAGTGTACTCTTCTTTNACATTATCTTTTNNTNTATCCGATCTTANCTGTATGAAACCTGTAGANGNAGTTAAAAATCTTGCATTCTGAAAAATTACCTGTATAAGCCTCCTTCAAAAAAGAGCAATAGTGACTCGCTGAAATTTGAGAGGGGGATTGTTGTGCAAAATTACAAAAAAAAATTGAAATAAGGAAATTTTTTGCTAAATTTGCACTATCAAACAAAAAAAATATTAAAAAAGATATGATAGAGGAGATTTATAAAGCTGCTTCCAATCGATATGATGTAGGGATGGAATATCGGAGAAGTGGAAAAAGCGGTATTTTTCTGCCTGAAGTTTCACTGGGATTCTGGCATAATTTTGGTGAAATTGCTCCGCTTGAGAGAAGCAAGGAAATAATGCGTCATGCTTTTGACAAGGGGGTGACTTCATTTGATCTTGCCAATAATTATGGGCCAGGATATGGGACAGCAGAAGAGACTTTTGGCTACATTTTTGAAAAATCTTTCCGTCCTTATAGGGATGAAATGTTTGTTGCCTCCAAAGCTGGATATGACATGTGGCCAGGTCCTTACGGTAATTGGGGTTCGCGCAAATATCTTTTTGCTTCGATCGATCAGAGTTTGAAACGCACAAAATTGGATTATTTTGATGTATTTTATAGCCACCGCTATGATCCCGAGACTCCTCTTGAAGAAACACTCCAAGCGCTCGTAGACATAGTGAGGCAAGGGAAAGCGCTTTATGTAGGAATTTCGAGATGGCCGGTAGAGGCAACAAAGTTTGCATTCAAATATCTAAAAGAACGTGACACACCTTGTCTTATTTTTCAAGACAGGCTTAATATGATCGACAGAAGGGTTGAGAAGGATGGGACACTTGATTGCGTAAGGGAGAATGGTTGTGGTTTCATTGCTTTCTCTCCACTTGCCCAGGGAATTCTGACCAATAGATACTTGAACGGGATTCCTGCCGATTCGAGAGCTATGCAGCAACGATTTTTGAAGACTTCACAAATAAGTGAAGAGCTCGTAAGAAATCTCACGGAGCTCAACGATATAGCCGCGGGTAGAGGTCAGTCTCTTGCCCAGATGTCGTTGTCGTGGGTTTTGGCACATCCGGGAGTGACATCAGTCATAATAGGATGCAGCAGTGTGGCTCAACTTGACGATTCACTTCAGGCAGTGAAATCGAAAGATTTCACTGCTGAAGAGCTAAAAGAGATAGAAGCAATAGCCTCAAGGATAGATCTTTAGTAAATTATTGCATGTGATCCGGGTGGTAGCCGAGCAGGAAAGCGTCGGCTGCCATCCTTTTCTTTCCTGCGGGTTGAAGTTCTTTGATTTCCAACCAGTTGTCATTGCAGGCCACAAGGAGACGTTTCCCTTCAATCTTAATCGAACCTGGAGATGTGGATTCGGAAGACGCTTCAGTGGGTTGAGTTGTAAAGATCTTGCATTCTAGAGGGCGTCCTGTATTCTCCACAATCACCGTCCAAGCTGCCGGATAGGGACTTAGACCACGCACATGATTGTGAACTTCGAGAGAAGTTTTCGTCCAGTCTATCTTGCAATCTTCCTTGAATATTTTGGGAGCAGGAGTGAATTCACCATTCGGTTGAGGAGTAGTGGTCAGAGTGCCATCAATGATTGAATTGACAGTTTCCACCACCATGTTTGCTCCGAGATGCATCAACTTATCATGGACATCTCCGACATTCTCATTGGGAAGAATTTCTATTTTCCTCTGCATAATCATATCTCCGGTGTCGATCTCATGCCTTAGGAAGAATGTTGTCACTCCAGTTTCTGTGTCACCGTTCATTACGGCTCTATTGATTGGAGCCGCTCCTCGATATTTAGGGAGCAGAGAGGCGTGAAGATTGAAAGTGCCGAGATGTGGCATCTGCCATACTTCGCGAGGAAGCATACGGAATGCTATGACTATGAAAAGATCTGCATTCAGCTCTTTGAGAGCTTTGATAAAATCTTCTGATTTTAGTTTTTCGGGTTGGAGAAGAGGGAGATTGTGTTCTACTGCATAGCGCTTCACATCGCTTTGATAAAGCTTGTGTCCACGGCCAGCAATCTTGTCGGGCATTGTCACTACGCCCACCACGTTGAAGTCGTGTTTCAAGAGTGCATCAAGGCTTTCTACTGCAAATTCGGGAGTGCCGAAGAATACTATTTTTAGGTCTTGCTTGTTCATAATTGTGTGATTTGGCAGGCTGGGAAGTCTGCGAAGCATAATTAGTCGTCTGAATAATGTTTTAGTACCCTACGATAGGAATTGAATATCTTGGACTTGGAGACGAACCCGACGTATTTGCCATTGTCAACAACGGGCAGATTCCAGGCTCCAGTCTTGTCGAAAGTATTCATTACCTTATCCATACTGTCGGTAATTTCAATTCTTGCGGGGGGCATAGCCATGAAGCGGCTGACGTGCATTTTCCGATATAGATCCGGACGGAACATAATGTTGCGGATATCATCGAGAAGCACAATTCCTTTCAGCATGCCATCGGAATCCGTCACAGGGTAGAGGTTTCGATTACATTGGGAGATCACTTCTACCATCTGCTTTAGACTCATTTCCGGATGAACTTCAATGAAATCACGCTCTATGACATTGTCGATCTTCAGGAGAGTGAGGACAGTGCGGTCTTTCTCATGAGTAATAAGATCGCCTTTCTCAGCGAGACGCATAGTATAGATGCTGTATGGTTCGAATGCAAGAATTGTCATATAGGAGAGGGTGGAGACTATAAGCAAAGGAAGAAAGAGATTATAGCCACCCGTCATTTCTGCAGTAAGGAATATTGCCATAAGAGGAGCGTGCATGACTCCACTCATCACTCCAGCCATTCCCATAAGAGAGAAATTCTTCTGGCTCAACTCAATGCCGAAATCCATGAGATTGAATACGTAGGCAAATAAGAAACCGGTCATCGCCCCAACAAACAGAGATGGCGCAAATGTGCCACCGACACCTCCGGCTGCATTCGTTGCTGTCGTGGCAAACACTTTTGTCAGAATCAGACATGCCACAAAGAGGGTGATCGACCAAGGATTTATTCTGTCGCCGTAGAAGATAGTGCCATCAAGGATTCCTTGTGTATTGCCTTCAAGAAGGGTATTGATAGCGTCGTAGCCTTCACCATATAGCGGAGGGAAAACGAATATCAAACCTGCAAGGGATAAGCCTCCAACACATATTTTTACCCAACGACTTTTGAAATTGCCAAACCATTTTTCAAGCATAAACATTGCACGCGTGAAATAAAGGCTTACAAAACCACAAAGGACTCCAAGCAGAATAGTCCAAGGGATACGGTTGGTGTGGAATGGCTCGCTTTGTGAGAAGAAGAATTCTGCGCCGTAGCCTTCAAGAACGTATGCCACAGTTGCTCCGGATATGGAAGCAATCAGCAGAGGCATCACTGTAGTGCCGGTGAGGTCGATCATGAGCACTTCGAGAGTGAAAAGCATCCCTGCAATAGGAGCACGGAAAATCCCGGCAATNCCGGCTGCCGCGCCGCAACCTACGAGAAGCATAAGAATGCGAGGCGACAATCGGAAAGCTTGCCCCACATTGGATCCAATAGCCGCCCCTGTATAGACAATTGGTCCCTCGGCTCCGACTGATCCTCCAAAACCGATAGTAATNGCCGACCCAACAAGAGANGCATAACAATGCTTTTNCTTGAGTCGAGACTTGCGACGGGATATGGCATACAGCACCTTAGTGACACCATGGCTGACATTATCTTTCACTACGTACTTGATGAAGAGGGTGACTATTATGATACCCACTACGGGATAGACGAGATTGAGCCAGTTGCCTGTGGTAGCGCTGAAATGCTGAGTGAGCAAGTGAGCGATTGTGTGGATAAGATATTTGAGAAGTTGGGCTGCAAATCCGCATATCACCCCTACTATAAGGGCAAGAATTATTACAAAATTCCTCTCTTTGATGTGCTTTTCGCGCCATTGCACTACTTCAGCCCACCACTCAGTGAATCTATTATGTGTCTCTTTATAAGCCAATGCAAAAAAGTATTATCGGGTTTATAATGATAAATATGTCTATTTGCCACGCCCTTTCATAATCGTAAGGACAGTGTAGAGAATGATCTTGAGATCGACAAGGATAGACATATTGGAAACGTAAATGAGGTCAAATTTGGAGCGTTCAATCATTTGCTCAATGGTGGATGCATATCCATATTTTACCATCCCCCATGAAGTGATGCCGGGTCGGGTCTGATAGAGGAGAGTATAATAAGGAGCCCTCTTGATGATTTTATTTATATAGAATCTGCGCTCAGGACGAGGCCCTACAATACTCATATCTCCTTTCAATACGTTCCAAAATTGTGGAAGTTCATCCAGACGATATTTCCTCATTATTTTCCCCATTTTAGTGACACGAGGATCATCGTCGCTGCTCAATTGAGGGCCGTCTTCTTCAGCATCTGTTTGCATGGTACGGAATTTTATAATATGAAAGGGACGCTCATTCAGTCCAATTCTTTCTTGTCGGTAAAAGATGGGTCCGTTTGAGTCTGATTTTACTTTAAGAGCTAAAAGAAGAAAGAGGGGACTCAGCAGAATTAGTGAAAAAATACTTGTACAGACATCGATGCATCTTTTGATGTTTTTCTCCGAATCTGACAAACTTGAATGGGTCAAATCTACCAGTGGGTAACCATAGATATCTTTAAGTTTGATTGAAGAAGTCATTAAATTCATGGTTTCGGGGGAGAGTTTCAAAGGCTTTCCAATAGGAAATAGAGCATAAATGAGGTTCAAGACTTTCTCTTCTTCAGAAGTTTCAGGAGCGATAATGATATGGTCGATATTCCTTTCACAACAAAATTGAGCAATCGACTTGAGCTCCATAGCATCGTCGAAATAATTTTTTTCTCCGTCAATTCTAAAGAATCCTACGATGGAATAACCNATTACNGCTTTACTATCTTTCAGCTGCATGGNAAGANAATGAGCTTTTGGAGAANNTCCAACTATTACAGCTGAGTATAGCCAGTTACGTTTCTTGAAATGTTTGATTTGATTGCTGATCACAATAAGTCTTCCCATGAAAGTAAGAGAGAAGAAAATGATAAAGATAAGAAATATCCGGAGCAGATTGGATGATATGTCGTTCATCTGATCATTGGTAAGAAAAGCCAGATGAATCAAGATAGTACTTATTGCAGATACAGTTGCAGTATTCAGAAGTTCGTAAGAGCGAGATTTACCAAAAGGGTTGTTGTAGAATCCTGAAAGCCAATAAAGACCAAGGAGAAAAATAGGGACGATGGCTTGTTCAAGACAAAGTTTAGGCATTAACAGAAAACTGATTGCACCTTTAAAAGTATGAGGTGTCCAGGAAGAATCGAGAAATCTGAGGATATTTAAGAGCAATACAGAGATATTGGCGGAAATCCAGTCCGTCAATACGAGCTTGAAGCGCTCCAATCTCACAGATGCCATCTTCCCAATCATCCAGGACTCTATCTTATTACCTTCACTATATTTTCTTTAGTAATCTTTATTATATTGCTCGGACGAGAAATAGCCTTCTCCTTTTGACGGAATTTGCAGACATAGTCGACTCCATTTTTAATATCAGAAGATATCTCAGCGAAAGTAAGAGGAGTTGGTTTACCGCTTTTATTGGCAGAAGTAGACACGATGGGCCCTTTTATTCTTTCACAGAGAGACCGGCTGAATTTTTCAGATGTAATGCGAATACCAAGGCTTCCATCATCTGCCTTGAGATTCTCGGCAACTCCGACGGGATTGTCGTAGATGATAGTCATAGGATTGACTGCCACGTCTATGAGTTGCCAAGCAATATCGGGAACGTGCTTCACTGAACGCTGAAGCATACCTTCAGAGCCAACGAGCACTAGCATTGACTTAGAGTCAGCCCTTTCCTTTAGTTTGAATATTTTTTCCACTGCTTCGGGGCATCTGGCGTCGCAGCCGATGCCCCAGACAGTATCTGTAGGATATAGGATAATCCCTCCTTCCTTCAAGACCTTTACTGCTTCTTTGAGGTCGGCCTCATCATAACGGGGTTCTGAAGGGTTCGGGTTTAATTCTTTTTTTTCTTCCATGATTTTTCAACTTTATACTTGAATTGCTTCTGCTTCAGAGATCCAAAGTCGAGCGACAGCGTCGGATGGCATTCTCCAGTCGCCACGAGGTGAGAACGAAACCGGACCAACCTTAGGTCCGTCGGGCATGCAGGAACGTTTGAATTGCTGATTGAAGAATCTACGGAGGAAGACGATCAGCCATTTCTTGATGGTCTCCTTGCTAAAAGTTGGGCGTCCGTCTGTATATGGGCCTTCTGCAAACGCCTTGCAAGCCAGAGCAAATATTTTAGCAGGAGGAAAACCTTCTTTCACCATTTGGTAGATGAAGAAGTCATGGAGATCGTAGGGCCCCACGAGGTCTTCTGTCTTCTGTGCAATATTGCCTTCAGTGTCGGTTGGAACGAGTTCCGGACTGATTGGAGTGCTTACGATGTCTTCGAGAATACGTCGGGTGTCTTCGTCATAATCTTGAGCTACGCGACGCACGAGAGGCCGTATAAGGGTTTTGGGAACCGATGCATTGACACTATACATTGACATGTGGTCGCCGTTGTAAGTGCACCATCCGAGTGCGAGTTCGGAGAGGTCGCCAGTTCCGAGCACCATTCCGCCGTATTTGTTGGCGAGGTCCATCAGTATTTGGGTCCTTTCGCGAGCCTGGGAGTTTTCGTAGGTGGCGTCGTGGACGTTGATGTCGTGGTCAATATCTTTAAAGTGGAGTTTTACGGCCTCAGCTATGCTGATTTCGATGTGGCCCTTATGTTCCTGGTTCCCGCAGTTCTTTTGGTAATACTGATAAGCCTGATACACTCGTCATACTATGCCATAGACGGCACTACGCTTAAAACGAGCTTCGGAATTATTAAAAGCAAGTACGACATTACTACAATATATACCGTTTTGCTTGACCGTAATACAAATAAACTCACGGTATTTTTTGAAAACAGCAGCTT
>WFLX010378251.1_pt1 | contig 10551 bp, 7 predicted proteins | sample 4967041 | NCBI WGS metagenome assembly WFLX01 (sample SAMN12857096, study PRJNA449069) | gut metagenome | isolation source: stool from male and female vole | host: Microtus ochrogaster | place: USA:Florida | collected 2017
AAGTTAAAAATACGGAAAAGGAATTGCAGCGTTGAGAAACACTGCAACGCTGCAATTTTTTTTCTATCTCATCCATCCACTCTTGTTCAGCTCTTCCTATCACTTTTCCGTCTTTCGTCTTGGACGTAGCCGCATGCAGGGTATGGAATCCCAAGGCAGCAGCAGCTTCAAGGTTCGTCTTAGAATCATCAATGAAGAGACACTCCTCTGCTTCTGCACCAAGCTGTTTTAACACCTCCAAATAGATGTCATCATTTGGTTTTGCCATGTGCATTTCTTGGGAGAGGAACACATGGTCGAAAAGACTATCGACCACCTCCTGTCCCCCGAAGCATTGGTTCATAATCTTCACCCAATGTGCTTCGTTTGTGTTGGAGAGCATGCAGATTCGGTAGCCCCGTTCTTTCAGTTCCTTCACCTTGTCCAAGCGATATTGGGGGATGTCAATACAGCACGTGTTCCAAGCCTCCAGCACCTGCGCCGTCGTTGTGCCTGGGCGGCAATACTTCTTCACTCCCTCCAGAAACGTTTCGGTGGAGATGTCGCCTGTTTGGTAGAGGTGCATTGCGCCGTTAGCCACAATACCTTCCCCCAACACAGCTGCCTTTGTTCCAGCGGTTGCTTGCTTCTCTGCTTGTTCATACGCCTTGAGGTCGATGCCCAATGCACTCATCTGTTGCATACAATAGACGAGGTCAATGTCAAGCAATACGCCTCCAAGGTCTAAGATGATGTTCCTTATCACCGTTGTTTACGATTTGATGTGTACATCCATTTGCTGGAACGGAATTTCAATGCCAGCCTTGGTCAGTTCTCGATAAATCTTCTCTGTCGTCTCAAACTTCACAGGCCAATAGTCCGTAGCGTCTGCCCAAACTCGTACTTGGAACACGATACTGCTGCTGCCCATCGTGGTCATAGGGATGAATGGTGCTTTGTCAGCAGGCGCTTTCATGATGCGTTCATCAGCAGCGATGATGTCATTCAACACCTTTCTCACATCGTCAGGGTTCGTTCCGTAGGCAACCTCCACGTCAATGTCAATACGTCTTGTGCTTGCCTTGGTCGAGTTCTTCAGGCTTCCTGTTGCCAAAGTACCATTGGGGATGATGATGGTCTGATTGTCAGCAGTTGTCATTACGGTGTTGAAAATTTGAATCTCGCGCACCGTGCCAGCAAATCCTTGCGCCTCAATGAAATCACCCACTCTATAGGGCTTTAGGAGGAGAATCAGCACACCTCCAGCAAAGTTCTGCAACGTGCCGCTCAGTGCCATGCCGACAGCGATACCAGCCGAGGCAAATACCGCCAAGAATGAACTGGTGTCAATGCCCAAAATGCCGATGATGATGATGGCTAAAAGCAAGTTCAGCGAAATAGAGATAAGGCTGTTCAAGAAAGATGTCAGCGAAGCCTCCACCTGTCGCTTCTGTGTCACCTGTCGCAGTACCTTGATGGCGTATTTGATGATGAAACGCCCAATGAAATAGACGACCAGTGCTATAAGCACGTTCTTGCCAAACTGTATGACATACCTGATGATGTCGCTGATAGTGATTTGGCTAAAGTCCAGATTTGCCAAATCCGACACGATGTCCTGTTCCAATGTTGTTCTCGTTCATGTTTTTCTTGTCCTTTTACCTTTTCGGCTGCAAAGGTACGAATAATTTTGTAATCTAAAAAACGGCCAGATTCAATACCCGACCATCGAACTTATATAGGTTGCGCTATCCAATCCCAAGCTTCAATGCCCTGTGTCCGATTAGTTCACGGTATTCTTTCTGCTGCTCTATCGGCAGGAAAGAGGCTTCAATGATTGAATGCCACTTCGGAAGAGTTTTAGCAAACTTATTGAAGAGGTTGCTGATTGCTTTCTCGTCCATGCCGCTATATGCCATCACCTTCTCGAAATCACTGCGTTTTATTTTCTCCTTCTTTCCGTTAAGTGTCAGTGCCAATTCCTCCTCATCCTCTGGCATCACAAGCACAGTGGAAAGAAGGTCGTATGCCGGTGTCAGCATATAATTTGTAGCAGGTCTGTAAAGTGAGAAGTTCTTCAAGTGCATATCGGCATTTCCTGTCAGCCATGAAAACACTACAACCTCCCAAAAATTAGTCACATCCAATAACGGAGCCGATGAATACAGACGGATTAGTTTGGCGATGCGTTCGTAGGAACCTTTATACTTATCTTCTGTTAGGCGTTCGGACAACTGGCACATATCCTCCATCGCAATTTTTTCACCCTTCCTTGTGCGGTCAATTCGTCGGGTGATATAGCATAACTCTCCATCCGCAAACCTTATAAGAGAGTGTGGAACAGTTTTGATTCCAGTAGCTTCGGCTAAGTGCATGGTCAAATCCTCATTTTCAGGAAGATTGGCAAATCGGGTGGTTTGTGGTTTCAGGATAAAACGTCCCCATAACCCCACGATGGTGAAACGTTGAGGCTCGTTCTTGCCCACTCGAGCGATATCAAGCGAAAGTTTGGCTTGAACACCTGTGATGGTTGTACTTGCTGTAACAATCTTGTGTGCCAATTCCTTAATGTTGTTACGGGTATATGGCAATTCGGGAATAACCGAAGATTCAAAAATCTTACGGGCACATCCTTTATGATAATCTATTTCGCCATCTGTCAAAGGCTTGTAACAAAATAAGCATTTATTCATGGTCAGCATCCTTTGTTTCAACAGGAACAACGCTAATGTTGCCGATGCAATCTTTGCAGCAGGCAAGTAAAAGCGAGAATCGGTCACGAGCAGATATTTTCCAACTTTGCTCAGCAATATCCAGTAGCCATCCCTCTGGAATCAATCCATCGAAGAACGGGAAAAGTACGTTACTCCTGTATGGCTTCTCTGTAAGCGGCAATGTCAGACTGATAGGGCGTGTGTTCTCTGATGACAGAAACTCGTCATTATATCTGAACTCATAGCCCATGTCATCTTCGGTCAATATACCAGCCAACGTTGAATTTGCATAAACTAATGCGTGTTTCATCCCTCAATTTTTTTAGATGGTGTCATTTCCACTCCGAAGAGAGACAGCACTTGATTTACTTTATCAAGACGCAGGCTTTCCTTGCCCTGTTCCAATTCTCGCACAAACCTGAGACCTACCCCTGATTTTTGGGAAAGCTCCACTTGCGTAAGCCCATACTCCTTACGCCTTTCCTTGATGTATTTTGCCAATTCTGTCATATTATACCCTTTGGGGTACAAAGATACTGAGTTTTTCTCAAATTACACCACAAAGGGTATAATATATTTGGATTAGACACATAAAAACGGTCAGGTTCGATAACCCGACCGTCGTAACGTAGTGGAGATGGAGGGGATTGAACCCTCGTCCAAACAAGGAAGCCATACGCTTTCTACATGCTTATTCTTGCCTTGGATTTTCGTGATGCAGCAAGACCAAGACCACCAACTGCACCCTTATCCTCTAAAACTTCATTGGCAACACGAGGCTGCTGTCAACTANTCCTGAANTTATAGCNCCGCTGGTCAGAACGCCTNAGGACGATTGGNTTTCTGGGCGATGNCTCGTNCNCTCGACCTTGCAAGGGAATTAGGCTTAATTTACTAAACTTCGATTAAGCAGCGAGAGCGTAACGAGTTTCGCCAGTTAATTCTTTGATGTCTGAGATTTAAGAGAGGGGCATCGACTCTCTGCATGCTTACGTACCACTTCATCTCGCTGTCAAATCCAGTCATCCCCGATGTATCGGAAACGCTCTTGTGTGGCAATCCACAGTGAGTGTTGCGATAAGTGGCACAAAGTTAAGGATTAGCTCGAAGCTCAAATCTCGGAGTTCGGAATTTTTCTTTGGTTGAGACGCTTTTAGGGAAGGAATGCCCTGTATTGCTATGCAGACATGACAATCTTGGCTTCTAACCACCAGTCTTTATCTCCTGACTACGAATTGAAGAACTCCTGCATTTTCTGCTGTTCGCCAGCCACAAAGATGACATCGCCCTCGTGCAGCACGATATTGGGGTCAGGGTTCATGAATGTCTCTTCGTTGGCTTTCAATATGCCAATGACGATGCAGCCACCCTTTTCGCGGATGCCCGAACTGATGATGCTCTTTTCGCAGATGGGCGAGTCGGCAGTGATGGGGAAATTGTCAATTACGATGTGTGTGTTCTTGTCCATCTTGCTGGTGTCCGTCATGCTGATGTCAAGCAGTTGGCGGAATGTGGCGATGTCGGCATCTGAACCTGCCAAGATGATGCGGTCGCTTGGATAGAGCTTGTGGTTGCCACCAGGAATGTTGATGTTGATGCCTCCGCGGATGATGCGGACGATGCTGGCACCCGTTTTGCCTCGGATGCTCAGGTCCTTCAGGGCCTTGCCTGCAAAAGCAGAGTTGGCAGGCACTTCCACCTCGGCTATGTTCATGTCAAGGCTTATCAGCATGTCTTCCACCTCACGTTCCAAGCCACGCTTTGATTCCGCCAAGCGTTCGCGTGCATATAGGTTCTCGTTGAAGAGGCGCAGGAACTTGTTGATGCCTGGTGCCATTGCCACTTGCAACAGCAGCATCCTGACGAGTCGGCTGGCTGGTGCAGCCCATGCCTTCCCTTTGGTGCCGCTGCCAGTCTTTCGCCTCTCCGTATAGCTGTCCAGCAGTTTTCTTGTCTGTTCGCTCATGTGGTTCTCCAGGAATGTGAGCGTGGGGTAGGCAAGCTTCATGATGTAGGGGGTGAGGAAGGTGGTGATGACGCTGACCGCCACCACGATGGGGTAGAGGCTGGCATCTGTCACTTTCAGGCTCTGTCCCAGACTCGCGATGATGAAAGCGAACTCGCCAATCTGCACCAGCGAGAAGCCTGTCTGCAGTGCCACCCTCAAAGGCTGTCCTGAGAGGAGCGTGCCGAGAGAGGCAAACAGGATTTGCCCCACTATCACCACCAGTGTGATGATGGTGATGGGCAACCAGTATTGCAAGAGCAGGGCAGGGTCTATCATCATGCCCACTGACACAAAGAAGATGGCACCAAACACGTTCTTCATCGGCTGCATCAGGTGCTCAATGCGTTCAGCATCAATCGTCTCAGCCAGCACCGAACCCATCACGAATGCGCCCAGTGCGCTGCTGAATCCCGACTGCACAGCCAGCAGCACCATGCCCAAGCATAGACCGATGGAGAAAATCGTCAGAGTCTCGTCGTTCAGGTGTTGCTTGAAGCGTTTCAGGAATGTCGGTATCAGCGTGATGCCCAGCACAAACCACAGGGCGATGTACAGCACCAGCTTGCCCACCTGCCACAGCAGTTCCTCGCCCTCAAACTTGTTCTTCATGGCGATGGAACTCAGCAGCACCATCAGCACCACGGCGAAGAGGTCCTCCACGATGAGGATGCCGAAGCACACGCCTGCAAAGCGGTGGCTGCGCAGTCCTGCCTCCTCGATGGCCTTGAACACAATGGTGGTCGATGACATACACAGCATACCGCCCAAGAACAGCACGTTCATGCCGCCCCAGCCCAAAGCGTGGGCCGTCAGCATGCCCGCTGTCATCATGCCCACCACGATGACACCAGCACCGATGACCGCCGTGCTGCCCACTTTCAGCAGTTTCTTGAACGAGAACTCCAAGCCAAGGCTGAACAGCAGGAAGAGCACACCGATTTCGCCCCATGTGGCAGCATTCTCCGCGTTGCTAATCCACGACTCGCCCATCACATGAGGTCCCACCAGCATGCCTGCCACAATGTAGCCCAGCACCACAGGCTGCTTGAACAACTTGAACAGCAGGCTTGTGATGCCCGCTGTCAACATGATGATACAAAGGTCTTCTATCATTTGTCTTCTTCGTCTAAGTTTTTATTCCACAGATAATGTTGCGTATCCTTTGCCATCACCTCCGAGAGCAACAGCAATGCCACGAGGTTCGGAATCGCCATCAGCGCGTTCATGATGTCGGCCAAGTTCCACACCAGTGCCAGGCTCATGGTTGCACCTGCATACACCAGCAGGATGTACACGATGCGGTAGAACGTGATGCTCCGTCTGCCAGCCAGATACTCCATCGCCCGCTCGCCATAGTAGCTCCATCCCAAAATGGTGGAGAAAGCGAACGTGATGATGCCAAACGTCAGAATCGGTGAGCCGACATAGGGAATCATGCCGAACGCCTTCTTGGTCAGCATGCCACCATCCTCTTGGCTGATTTCGGGATAAGCGATGATGCTCGACACAATCACCAGTCCCGTGATGGCACAGATGACCACCGTGTCCCAAAACGTGCCCGTCGATGACACCAGTGCCTGACGCACAGGATTCTTCGTCTGTGCAGCCGCAGCCACAATCGGAGCAGAACCCATGCCCGACTCGTTCGAGAACAGACCGCGCGCAATGCCATATCTTGCCGCCACCATCACCACTGTGCCAGCCGTGCCGCCTCCCACGGCTTCCAGCGAGAAAGCCTTTGCGAAGATAAGCGAAACCGCCTCGCCCAAATAGGCGTGGTTCACATATAATATATATAGGCACCCCAGCACATACAGCAGTGCCATCATCGGTACCAAGGTCGTACACCAGCGGGCAATGCTCTTCACGCCGCCAATCACCACAAAGCCCACCAGGGCTGCCAGCACAAATCCCGTCATCANCTTCGNGTGGTCGGGCGACAGCCAGTCGCCCATCACCAGTGCCAAGTTCTCGCTGATGGCATTGGCTTGCACCGTGTTGCCAATGCCGAACGNTGCCACTGCNGCAAACACACAGAACAGCACGCCCAGCCACTTCATCTTCAGCCCGTTCTNCAACGCATNCATAGGNCCGCCAACGGTTCNCCCGTCCTTCGTCTTTACCCTGTATTTNATNGCAAGCAAGCCCNCACCATACTTCGTGGCGATGCCGAANACGCCCGTCAGCCAGCACCACAGCACCGCCCCGGGGCCTCCCAGGCTTACAGCCGTGGCGACACCGATAATGTTGCCCGTGCCAATCGTCGCTGCCAGCGATGTTGCCAACGCGCCAAACTGGCTCACATCGCCCGTGGCGTCCTTGTCCTTCTTCACCGACAGCCTGATAGCCGTCCAAATTTTTCGTTGCGGAAATTTCAGTCTCAGCGTGAGGTAGATATGAGTGCCCAGCAGCAGGACAATCATCGGCCATCCCCACACGATGCCACTGATGTCCTCCGTGAGTCGCAATAGTTGTTCCATCAGGTTTTTGAAATGATTTTGTGCTACAAAGGTACGACAAAGTGAGCACAATACAAAGGGAAACCTCTTTTTTCATGCTTGCCGTGGAGCGTATGTACCCCTCTCTGCTTCTCCCTCTAAAAACGATGTCCCCGACATCGACCAATCGGAGTCGGGGACATCGGTCAGTCGGAGTCGGGGACTCCGATTTAGAGGGGGGGGGGAAACCGCTCGGAATTTCTATGTGCTTTTTGCCCGATGTTATACTTTTCTGTCGGAGAATGAAAGAGAGGCTTTTATATCGAATGGGACATCACTTCTGATATGAAGGTGGCAAAGGTTGTTCATTCTTCTATGGATATGCTCATTTTCTTTCTATTGAGGTCATTTCTCTGCATCAAATCACATTTTTGACTTTTATTTCACGTTTTTTCGCTGTTTTGTTGCAGATGTTTTAACAATTTTACATACCTTTGAAATGTTTTTGGAACTCTCTATGACATCTTCATATGTTATAGTGTGCCAGCCAAAAAACAAGACGGCGTTAATTGTCTTTGTCCTTTAGCTAAAAGTCTGGAAAACTTNTGAGTAGGACGAGTCAACATTANCGCCCATCTTGTGCAGATGATGTANGTATTTTGGTGCTTGCCATCAAAGGGGCANCATACNCAAGTATGGGGTTATNGTTATCGTTTATTACTCANAGNTGTTTTCCAGAGCCTTAGNTAAGATAAACGTTAATGAACTCCATGCTTTCTTGTATAATAATTAATGTATAATCGCTGAGAGTGATGGGGTGTATCGGCATAAAGAAAAGGGATTCACTCTATGATAAAGAAGATTATTGCATTATTATTTCCATTATTTATTTCCGAGGCACTGCATGCACAAACTTTTGNNAAGAGTGATGTGTNTAAAGCGTGGAATGAAGATAATTTAAGTAAACTAATAACGATTCATTCCCAAAGCCCATCACTGCGGAGCTTAGTGGAAGAGNCTATAGGGCAAATGAATATANAAAGCTTGTCGCTTTCATTTGAGGAACTACAATCCTATACAGAACAGCTGGAGAAGGGTTCTCCACTGTATAATCTGCTGATTAACGCAATGAAAGATAAGAAGTCACAGGTCTTACAACAAGTCGCTGTTTATACACCAGAAAAGCTGGATGCGTATATGCAGCAATATCCTGCACAGGTCCAGTTTATTCAGAAAGAAATACAAAAAGCCATTAGCAATAGCATTAGCTCTGTACCTTTGAATGAACTATACTATATGGAAAGGACTATGCCATATTTGAACCATCAGCAGATTGTACAAGAGACAAAAGGCAGGGATGCTGAAAGAAAANCCATTCTCANNGAGAATCTTTCTGACTANATGCAGAAAGAGNAAGNGGAACTCAGCTATATGGAATATGTATTGAGACTGAGAGAACATGAGTATTTCCGCAACAAGTTCAGAAATGTGTGTATAGATTACGCAAGCACGAAGCAGGTCTCGCCAAGCATTTATGAAATGGAAACACAATACAAACAGGTGGTCAGTCGGCATCTCAAGCCAAGAGAAGTACAGCTTTATTTACAGAAAGAGGCTGATGCTCTATGTCGCACTGTTAATGCTGCCCGATCTGAATACTGCCGTGCTATAGGAAAGAATGATTTTGTAAAGCTTTCTATTACAATCCCTGCTCCCAATTACAATTGCTACATATCCACCTCTGCACTTGAAAAAATTCATCAAGCATACGAGAATTACAATAGTTCTCGTGAGTTTATTAACTTAGGCGGAAGTGTTGCCAAGTTTTTGGGAGCCGGAATATGGGCTTCTATTGGTGAAGGTGTAGCAGAATGGTTTGCGGGTAGTAGTTTGGCAGATGATGTAACGGCTGCACAATTAGAATATGTTGGCGATGCATACAAATCTTTGGAAAATATGGTAAAAAAACAAANAGTTGAAGCNAATCAANCTATATCAAAACAGANTACTGAGAACCAAAAAAAATTCATANAAGATGTCAAAAAGTAAAGATTTCAACAAACAAGTAAATAAGCGAATCTTCGCTACATTAGTATTTGCTATAGGTTTCACGTCCATCACAATGGCACAAGGGCTATTGGACTGGATAACTGATCCAATAGGTAGTGCTGGAGCGTATGTTGAATCATACGTTGAGTCGAAAACAAAGGAGGTTGTTAGCAATATATGGGAAGGTGTACTGGAAAGCAACATTCAAAGCGACCTTNNCAAGAACGCCAAAAAAATAGCGNNGTTTCCNATAGATAATACAACCTATCCAGCCCAAGNCTATAGCAATTTCCCTCAATGGGCGGATAATGACAATCCTTTGCCTTCCATACGAACAAAACTAGCCGAAGCTCCTATTGATTATCTGCGCTACAATTATAAAGGAGGCAAGATTAGTGAATTTGGCAAAGGTGCAGTGTACGACAGATTGGCACAGCAAGCCGATTCAGTAAGGAAAGAGAATCGCATTCTCCAACTATCAGAGATTTTTAGTAGTCAAACGATGGATTCTGTNAAAGTGCTTNCGCNTGATGAAAANGGGACTTTTTTTGAAACATTGCTTGAGCATCCGTCGCTTGCTCTTGTCTTTAATTCCCACCCCGAACTACTCCGCCTCAATGCGACATGGATGGGGCTTCCCATTGCAAATGATACAAGACAATTACAATACTGGGGAACAATAGCAAACAAAGAGGATACACTATTACCGCAGAAGATACGCCCTTATAATCACCATGAGCTCAAATTTAATACAAGCTCCACGAATGAAGTTCTTATATCTTCATCTAAAGGAGAAAATCTTGGAGTTATCAATCCAAGCTATACAGTAACCCCAAAGAGCATAGACCTGCTGAATTTACATCCGATGCCTAAAGCCACATATAAGGTAGAGAAGAACACTTATAAAACTGATTATTTAGGGCGTGTAATAAAAGTGCAGTATGCGTTGGCGAAAGAGAAAAGCGGATTTAAAAAGGGAAAGATAAAGGCGAAGAATGTGATGCAATTGCTGCAATCCCCCGACCATGCAAAACCATTTTTCCTTGTTCCAATTAAACAGCAAGGAACAGAGAGCCGATTAAATATCGTTCCGTTGGTGATGTCAGACCATAACAAACAGCAGCTAAAAGCCTATGACAAGAAAGTGAAGGAGGTTTGCAAAACAAAAACTTACGCCATAGTCATGTACGAATTGTTCTATACATCTGCTACAGACACTCAAGTGCCAGAGTATATCCTAATACATCTTTCAGGTCACAATGATAGTCTTGCAAAACATCTAATAAGTAATGGCTTGGAACGTGTAATTTGCGATCAGGAGAAACAATCGAAACCGATGGAGATATTCTATGAAAGTTACAAT
>WFLX010001998.1_pt1 | contig 10550 bp, 6 predicted proteins | sample 4967041 | NCBI WGS metagenome assembly WFLX01 (sample SAMN12857096, study PRJNA449069) | gut metagenome | isolation source: stool from male and female vole | host: Microtus ochrogaster | place: USA:Florida | collected 2017
GCATGCTCAGCGGGATATTCGTAGTAGTGGTAGTAGAGGTTGTCGCGCCATTCCTCAGGACCTTTCTCATCGCGAAGTAGGGGAAGAAGCGATACTCCCTGAATGTCCTCAGGCACTTCAACTCCTGCGAGTTCGAGGAATGTGGGAGCGTAGTCAATGTTCTGTACCATTTCAGGAACATCACCGCGGCGGTTGAATCCTTCAGGAAGAAGCATCACAAGAGGTGTACGGAATGATTCCTCATACATGAAGCGTTTGTCAAACCAACCGTGCTCACCCATATAGAAGCCCTGGTCGCTGGTGTAAACAACGAGAGTGTTGTCAAGCATGTCATTCTTTTCAAGGTAGTCAAGCACTTTGCCTACATTGTCGTCAAGGCTCTTCACAACCTTCATGTAGTCGCGCATATATCTCTGGAATTTCCATTCAGCAAGCTCCTTGCCGGTAAGATTTTTAGAATAGAAGTCGTCGATAATTGGCTGATAGTGCGCATCGAAAGCTGCACGCTGCGCGCTGTCCATGCGACCTATGAATGCAAGGTAGGTGTTTTTGAGGCGGGTGTTGACAGTGTCATTGAGCATCTTGAGGTCATAGATAATGTCCATGTCCTTGTCGATAGACATTTCCTGTGCGGCTGCTGCAGGACGTCCCGCATAGTCATCATAGAAGTTTTCGGGTACGGGGAAATTGGTGTCCTCAAACAGAGCGAGGTCGCAGGTATCTGCAAGCCAGTCGCGGTGGATAGCCTTGTGGTGGATGAGTATAGCGAAAGGTTTGCTCTTGTCGCGTTCATTCTCAAGCCAGTTGAGGCTCTTCTCTGTGATGAGGTTGGTGAGGTAGCCATGCTCCGCAATTGTATCGCNGTTTTCGTGGATGAATCGGGGATTGTAGTAGTCACCCTGTCCGGGCACTATTTCCCAGCGGTCAAATCCTGTGGGCAGAGTCTCAAGGTGCCATTTGCCGAACAGCGCTGTCTGGTAACCAGCATTCTGCAAGTATTTCGGGAAAGTAGGCTGGCTGCCATCGAATACACTTGTTTCATTGCTTACAAATCCGTTCTTATGGCTGTGCTTGCCGGTGAGCATGCAAGCCCTTGAAGGTCCGCTGAGTGAGTTGGCAACAAAGCTGTTGGTGAATTTCACTCCGTCGCGTGCAATGCGGTCAAGATTGGGAGTGTTCATGTACCTGGTGTCATAGCAGCTCATCATTTGGGCTGTATGGTCATCGGTCATGATGTAAACGATGTTCATCGGTTTCTGCTGTGCCTGTTCCGCTGTTTTGGAGGTCGAGCAGCTTACCAACGGCACTATCGCGGCTGCGGCTGCGACCGGAAGGGTCACTGTGTTGGGTCTTAAATGTGTCATTGAATAATTTAAGGTAATTGGTAATATATCGCAAAGATAATTGTAATTTCCGGGATATGGATTAAATTTGTAGTGTTTTCTTACTTTTTAAGCATTTCTATGATAAATCCTTTTTCACATCCTATATATGTAATGCCTAAACCGGTAGGGTCGGCATGTAATCTCGCTTGCGAGTACTGCTACTACCTTGAAAAGAAAGGGTACTATCCGGACGTGCGCCGGCAGCTTATGAGCGAAGCCACTCTGGAAGAGTTTATCAAGCAGTATATTGAGGCGCAGACCGCTCCGGAGGTGATGTTCACATGGCATGGCGGAGAGGCTACCATGCGTCCTGTTGAATTTTACCGCAAGGCAATGGAATACCAGAAAAAATATGCCGCCGGCAGAAGGATTGAAAACTGCCTTCAAACCAATGGCACCCTGCTCACCGATGAATGGTGTCTTTTCCTCAAAGAAAATGACTGGCTTGTTGGAGTGTCTATTGACGGACCGCAGGAATTCCACGATGAATACCGGCACACCTCAGGAGGCAAGGCATCTTTTATGAATGTGATGCGTGGCATTAAGTTGTTGCAGAGGCACGGAGTTGAATGGAATGCCCTTGCTGTGGTAAACGACTACAATGCGGATTATCCAGTGGAGTTTTACAGGTTCTTCAAGGATATGGGATGCCGGTTTATCCAGTTCACCCCGGTGGTAGAGCGTATAAAAAAGGATAATATGCTTGCCGATGTGGGTGTTGAAGGGGAGCTCGCTCCATTTTCTGTCACCCCGGAGCAGTGGGGCAATTTTCTTATAGGAGTATTTGATGAATGGGTCAAGGAGGATGTCGGCAAGATTTTCGTCCAGATTTTTGATGCCACTCTTGCCAACTGGGTAGGGGAGCAGCCGGGTGTGTGCACCCTTGCCAAGCTGTGCGGCCACGCCTCGGCGATGGAGTGGAACGGCGATGTGTATTCATGCGACCACTTTGTCTTTCCTGCATACAAGTTAGGCAACATCCATGAGAAGCACATAATCGAAATGATGAATAGCGAGCAGCAGCAGAATTTCGGAGCGGCAAAGCAGGCAAACCTTCCGGCTCAATGCCGTCAATGCAAGTGGCTTTTTGCCTGCAACGGCGAATGTCCCCGCAACAGGTTTGGGGTTACAGCATCAGGTGAACCAGGGCTGAATTACCTGTGCGAAGGCTACAGGATGTATTTTGAGCACGTTGCGCCTTATATGGATTTCATGGCTGGGGAGCTTAAGGCACAGCGTCCGCCGGCAAATGTAAACGGCAAGCGTTTTTAATTTAGGGCGCCGATTAAGAAAGTATAAAATGCCAAACGGCTCCTCTGTCATGTACTGAGGAGCCGTTTATACCATATATATATATATGAATAAAGTCAGGTCACATCTTCAACAGTGAGGAGCCGCTGTCGCTGTTGTTGAGGTTGCGTCGTCCGGTACGGAAAATAGAACCGAAATTGGTGTTATAGCTCACAGATAACACAACCATGTTGCTGTTGTTCTTGATGTAGCGGTCAGTGGTTGTCGGGTTGACGTGTGAGTAGTTCCAAGACGGGTACCGGGTACCTTTCTTGTCAAACATATACATCCAGCTTATCCCTAACGTCCAATGCTTGTTGGGCGTGTATTCAAAATCCAGCGCGTCGCCGTTCTCCTGTTTGCTTACATAAGTGCCCCCGAGGTATTTGCCGGGAATTTTGCGCCAGTAGGAAATGGTGTAAGGTCCCTTGTTCCACCACACAGTGAAATTAGCATGGAAAGTATTCAGCACATGGCACCAGCCGTTACCCATGGTTTCATAGTGGGATGTGCCTATGCTGACACTCGCACCGAATCCCTTGATGTCATTAAGCTGCATGTTCAGGTTGGCGTATCCCATCCATGCTTTACGTGCGTTGATTGTCTGGGACAGAAAAAGTTTGTCGCCGAGATATGCCACATCGTTCATGATGAAATTATGCACAGTGCGATAGTCCATCAGCAATGACGCGTTGAACTTTTTATGCTGGAATGAAGGCATAAGCTGTATGAGGAAGTTCTCAGAAACTTTCAGGTCAGGGTTTCCGTTGGAAACAAGGTAAGGGGTTGTCTGCTGCGGATAATCAGTAAGTGATGACAGCGAAGGAATTTCCGGCGAGTACATGAAAGCGCTGCTAATATTCCATTTCTTGGACATGTGCCATGATGCCTGCACAGTAGAGATGTTCCGTATAAATTTGCGCTTGTTCATGTCGTTGTTTATCCAGAACATTTTCATTCCGGTGCTTGCGGAAAGGTACACCTTGCCGATGCTCTTGCCGAGCCGTGCATAAACATAATTGTTGTTTTCAGTCAGCACAGGCTTGTAGTCTGATGAAAGGTATGTATTGGTGCTGTGGGATACAGTATTCTGGTAACCTCCGGACAATGAAGTATTGTCGTTGAAATTATGGATATAGCTGACCTCGGATATCAGTGACTGGCGACGGCTGTTGACATTCATTATATATGTTTGTTCGCTGCCATCATTGAAAACATAATTGTTGTCCCTGCGGTAATCGCTTGAGCTCAGTGTGCCCACAACCTGCACTTCAAGCGAATTCTTGTCATTGAAGTCCTGGCGCAGGAAAAGGTCAAGCGATGGCGCGAAATCCTTGCTTTTCGACNTGTTNGTGTTGTCGTAGTTCCCTAATTCGGAGTCAATAGTGGAGGCATAGCTGCGCCTGGTGTTGTAGGAAGGCGTTGCGGTGAATGTTGCAGATACCAAGGTTTTGCTGCTTGGGCTGTAATCGTACTTCAACTTCATCTGGTGGTAATGGTAGTTGAATGGATTGCGGTCATGCGATTCAAGGTTCACCCTGAAATCATCGCCGATGTAGCTTTCTGTTTTAAAGTCATACACATCCTGATAGTTGCGCCATGACGGATTGTAGGATAGTGTGAACTGCGAAGGTCCCTGGTGGTATGAGGTGCGTATGTTCCCGTCTACAAAGGTAGTGTTCACCGCGCTTCGTCCCCAGCTGTAGAACTGACCGCCGTCCGTGCGCTTTTTGAGGGTGATGTTTATGAGTCCGCTTGTGCCTTTGTCGGCATACCTCGCGGGGGTAACGCGGGAATACTCGATTTTCTCGATATCCTTCGGCTGCAATGCCTGAACATCCTCTATGGATGAGGGCACTCCGTTTATCAATATCATCGGGGAACCGCCGTCAACACTCAGTGTGCGGTTTATAGGGTTAGCTTCCAGCCCGGCAAGAGGAAGTTTCTGGAACAGGCTGATTGAAGTTGAGGATGCCTTGACATCGGCGCCTGAAGGGTACACTATAGTCCTGCCTTTTGAGTGGATAACCTGGTTTGCCGTAACGGTCACCTCATCGATGGTCAGCGCTTCATCAAGGTAAACTGTGCCTACATTGAGGTTCTTGCTCCCGGCTTCTATAATTATGGTGGTTGCTGCATATCCGGTCATGCCGATTTCAAGCGTCAGAGTCGATTTCAGGTCTGTACTTAGTGAAAAAGCGCCGTCAGCCGCAGTCTGCGCGCCGGTTATGAGTTTGTCTCCCAGCAAAATCTTGCATGATGCGCCTGCAACGGCAGTTGAATCGTAGCTTGACAGCACGTTGCCTTGTATGAGCCTCGCGCTCAACGGGCTTGTCGCGGAAATGAGAACAAATAACAAAAGTGTAAGATGTTTCATACTACAAAAAATAAATGGAATTATTATTTGAAAGCAATTTGGGCGCAAATATAGCATTTATTTGCCGCTAAATGTGGAAGTATGTTAATTTTTTTTGAAGTTGGAATGTTTTTGTTAACTTCGGGGTGGTTATGCATATTCCGTAGGCACAGTCAATATGCAGTAAGAATGGAATATGGCTTACATTTTTCGATTTCCGATTAAAAGAAGAGTCGCAATAAAGAAATACTTACAAAATATTGCAGGCAGATTAACGGTAATGAAGAATGTCCGGGGAGTTCATGAGGAAAATTAATCCTCATCCTCCTCGTCGTCGAAATCAAAGTCAAAATCCCAGCCGTCGCCGGTTGCCTGTTCGGTGAATTTAGATAATTCGCGCCCTTCGCGCTTGGTTGGTCTGCCAAGCCCCTTGCGCCTGTCAATGAAACCGCTTATTTTCACGATTTCAAGCAAATCAAGCTGGCTTTGCGGTGTGATGTTTTCAAGGTAGCCAGGCACAAGTTTAGCGCCAAGCCTGTTTTCAGTCAGTGCAAGGACCTTGAATGAATAGGTCACCGGCGGTTTGCGTACCTCAATCACATCTCCCGGCTTTATTGTCCGTGAAGGCTTTACCGTTACGCCTCCAACACTGATTCGCCCCTTTTTGCACGCTTCNGTAGATATTGTCCGGGTTTTGAAAATGCGGGTTGCCCACATCCATTTGTCGATACGCTCTTCGCTTTTAGCCATAATCCAGGTGATTATTTATTGTTGTAATTGCACATGGCAAAAGATATGCCGCTTAGGCAGAATGCTTTTATCGCGTCGCAGGCAACCTCTATGCGTGCCGGAAGTTCCTGGCGTTGTTCCGGAGTAAACCGTCCGAGCACATATTCTATCTGGGCGCCTTTCGGATAATCGTTGCCTATGCCGAAACGGAGGCGCGGATAAGCCTGCGTGCCGAGCATTGCGGCGATGTTTTTAAGCCCGTTGTGTCCTGCGTCGCTCCCGCTCCCTTTTATGCGGATGGCACCGAAAGGCAGGGCGATGTCGTCAACGAGCACAAGTATATGGTCAACATCGATATTTTCTTTCTCTTTCCAGTAGCGCACCGCGTTGCCGCTCAGGTTNATGTAGGTGGACGGTTTGAGGAGGNCGAGCTGTTGGTTTTTCNGCCGCATACNGGCAATATCGCCGTAGCGGTCGGTANAAAAAGAAATATTGGATGCCTCTGCAANGGCANCCAATATCATAAATCCGATGTTGTGGCGGGTGCCGGCGTATTCTGCGCCGATATTTCCCAACCCAACAATGAGGTATTTCATATAAAGAAATATCGTTATTATTTAGCAGCAGCGGCAGCAGCACCACGTGCAGCGCGGGTAAGCTGAACGGCGCAAACAACTGCGTTTTTGGCGTTCATCAGTTCAAGGCCTTCAAAATTGAGTTCGCCGATCTGGAGGGTCTTGCCGAGACCGAGGTGGTCAACATTGATAACAACGCGCTCGGGAATGTTGGTGTAAGGAGCTTTGACTTTGATTTTCTTCATGCTCAGAGTCAGCTTACCACCGGCTTTAACACCTTCTGCATGGCCTTCGAGCTGAACGGGAACTTCGATGGTAACGGGTTTCTTGTCGTTGACTTCGAGGAGGTCGATGTGGAGGATGTTGTCTTTTACGGGGTGGAACTGGATGTCTTTCAACACAGCCATACGCTTCTCGCCGTTGATGTCGAGCTCGATAGCGAAGATGTCAGGAGTGTATATGAGCTTGCGTACTGCTTCGTTGGTAACAACGAGGTCTGTTGTGATAAGACCTTTGCCATTAGCGATTTCAACGATCTTTTCACCAGGTTTGAGAGTGCCGCTGTAGGGGAGGGTGATTACTTCACCGCCGTTAAGCACTACAGGAATCTTGTTCTCTTTGCGCAGATTTTTTGCTGCTTTCTTGCCGAGGTCTGTACGGGGTTCGGCTGCAAGTTGGAATGTCTTCATTCTGTTGGTTAATTGAATGTGTTACTAAAAATTAAGTGATTGGTTGCTCCTTAATTTCCCATCACACGGGGATGCTAAAAAGCGGATGCAAAGGTAAGATTTTTTTTTCACTCCTGCAACACTCCCCCTCTTGCCGTGTCAGGGGAAATTTATACTTTTGCGGGCATAAATTCCACATTGTCACCATTTATGAAACGTTTGCCGGTCATTGTAATCCTTTTCATAGGCTTTGCCTCACATATTTATGCTTCACCGCAGCTTATGCGTAAGGCGGAAGAGTTTATACAGACCGCATTTGCCGATGCAAATACCGATTCCATTGCTGCTGATTCTCTCACAGCAGCGGAGCGCTATCGGCGCGATTCCATTCGCTTGCAGGAGATGGAATTGCAGCTCCAGGAAATGAAGCTCAACGAGATTTTGCTTCGCTCCGAGTTGGACAACGCCCTCAACCGCACTAATACAGCCGACTCGCTTAAATTGGTCGAGCAGCGCAGGAGCATAGATTCCCTTAGGGCAGTCACTCCGGGAATACCTCTCATTGTGGACGGTGACACTCTCTTTACGCTTTATGCGGCGCGTGGAGGCTATTCGGCGCATGACCGTGCTGAAATGGCAAGCGACATATTGATGAAGATAGGCAAGGACAGGAGATTGCGCCGTGACTCGGTTCATACTCTTGAAAATGGCGACTACACCGACATTATGTACGGCAACAAAGTGATTCTGACTCTGACCGACCAGGATGCCTTGTGGCAAGGCACCTCACGTCAGGAGCTTGCCGATAATTATTCTTCCGTTTTCGACGCGAAAATAAAGAAGCTGAAAGATGACAACAGTTTCCTTCAGATTGCAAAGCGTGCAGCGCTGTTCATTCTTGTGCTTGTTGTGCAATATTTGCTTTTCAAGCTCACCAATTATCTTTTCCGCAAGTTGCGCCGCAAAATTATCCGCTTCAAGCAGCAGAGGCTAAAGCCGGTGATAATTCGTGACTATGAATTGCTTAATACGCACCGGCTCGGGCGAATGCTCATATTTTTCAGCAATATCCTGCGCTATCTCGTGTTGCTGATACAGCTCATGTTCAGTGTGCCTATCCTGTTCGCAATTTTCCCGCAGACAGAAAAGCTCGCCATGACGATATTCCAGTATATATTGGAGCCTATCAAAATGGTGCTTAAATCCATAGGCGAATATATTCCGAACCTCTTTATAATCCTTGTCATCTGGTACTGCATAAAGTATATCATCAAGGGTCTCCGCTACATTGCAAACGAAATAGAGAGCAAGAAACTTAAAATATCTGGTTTTTACCCCGACTGGGCGCAACCCACCTTCAATATTATCCGTTTCCTGCTTTACGCATTCATGATAGCGATGATTTATCCTTATCTGCCAGGGTCAAATTCCGGAGTGTTCCAGGGTATTTCAGTTTTTGTGGGATTGATTGTGTCGCTTGGCTCAAGCACTGTAATCGGCAACATTATAGCGGGGCTTGTAATCACATATATGCGCCCGTTCAAAATCGGCGATAAAATCAAGCTTAATGACACAGTTGGAAATGTGGTTGAGAAAACTCCTTTTGTCACACGTTTGCGCACGCCGAAAAATGAAGTGGTGACAATTCCGAACTCATTCATCATGTCATCGCATACTGTCAACTACAGTGCATCAGCACGCCGGTACGGTCTGATAATCCATACCACAGTCACTATCGGCTATGACGTGCCTTGGCGCCAGGTGCACCAGTTGCTGATTGATGCCGCGCGAAGCACACCGGGAGTGCTTGAACATCCAAAGCCATTTGTGCTTGAAACCGAGCTTCAGGACTATTATCCCTGCTACCAGATAAACGCATACATAAAGGATGCGGACAAGCTATCGCAGATAATGACCGACCTGCACCAGANTATACAGGATCTGTTCAATGAAGCAGGAGTAGAGATAATGTCGNCTCACTNCTATGCCGGACGCGATGGCAACGCCTCTACAATTCCGACCGNTCCATTTAAATCTTTCTGAGCCTTACCGTGATAAGGATAGGTTGAAACTTAGCCCGTAAGCGGTGTCGGTGACCGGATAGGCGTTGGAACTGACTATCGGTGTGTTGATGTGGTGCTCGAAGAACATTCCAACGGTAATACGCCGTGACAGTATGTAGTTTGCTGTGAGGTTTATTCCTATTGTGCGTGTCCCGGAAGTCGCCTGCGTGTATGCTGTTTCAATCCTGCGTATGAGCGCTTGGTTGACCTGGTAGGAGAAGTCGCTGTTCACAGTCAGGTCATTGCTTATTCCTTGCTGTGAGCCTTTGAGCTTAAGTACCGAATTGAATCCGACAATCTTATATCCGACTCCTGCGGTTATGCCTGTTGTAGTGGATTCTACCACCTGCCCGGCAGATGTGTTGAGTGTCAATGTGCGGCTGTTGCGCCACTCGGCGTTTATCGTCAGGTCGTTTTTCAATGTTCCCGCTATTCCAATCAGCGGTGCGAATCTCTCTGTTATCGCAACGGAAGATATGTTGTATTGTGATGAGGGCATGGGCAGTCCGGTAAGTTCGTTCAGGGTAAAGCCTGTAGCGCCGCCGTCTGCGCTTATCCAGTTCAGGTAAGAGCTGTAAGAGCCTACTGAATAGGTGCATTGGTAGGAGTGGTTCAGGACAATGGTTTTGAATACGTTTTTCAGTGCGGCGATTCTGCCAAGACCGTCGTAGGTGATGCGCCAGTTGGGGAGTGCGGCGGCAAGCCCTGGAAATGGATTCAGGTACTGTTTGCGCGGTGAGCGTCCGGTGTACGCAGCAAGGAATGCCGGGATCAGCACGTCGCTTCCGGTAATGCTCGGGGCGCATACTTCGCTGCTGTATGGCTGCCCTGCGAGAGAGTGCCCGTTCATAAATCCTGTTTCGGGGTAATGTGTGCCTGTGTACTGCGCGTTGACTCTTTCTGCAATAACCGGTATTGCATTTATGAAGTCGGTAAACGCTGCATTTGCGTATCCGTTATCCGCATTGCTTGAGCGGAGAGCGGTTGCGATTGCGCAATGTGTTTTGGTATAGCTTCCGCTGAGCGAAGTAGGCATATTGGCGTACATGAACTGCACTGAATTGCTGCGGTTGTCGGTGCGGTTTGTCATCAGGCTTATGCGTAGCCCTTTTATCGGCTCAAGGCTGAGTTCAAATGTCACCTCGTTTGTCCGTGAGTATATCGCCGGTGAGGTCTGCCCGTCGTCAAGCATCAGCCATCCTCTCTTTTTTGCACGTTCAATATAGCTTTCTCCTGTAAATCCGAATGCGAAATCAAGTCCCGGCGACATTGGGCCATAAGCACGGCTCTGCCCGAAAGCATTGCCTATTTCCGGACGGAAAAGCGGCAGGCTCAGAGACTGCACTTTGCGCCATTTTACCGAAGCGTTACGCGGGGACATTGCAAATCGTGTCGCAAACTGCGCGAGGTCGCTCCAGAATCCGTGGTGTTCCGTGCGTATTTCTGTTACGGTAACATTGATGTTTTCCTTACCTTTAGCAAGT
>WFLX010009890.1_pt1 | contig 10550 bp, 12 predicted proteins | sample 4967041 | NCBI WGS metagenome assembly WFLX01 (sample SAMN12857096, study PRJNA449069) | gut metagenome | isolation source: stool from male and female vole | host: Microtus ochrogaster | place: USA:Florida | collected 2017
AACTCTGAAATTCTTTTCTTTTGGTCTGCCATATTGCTTTAATTTTGATTATTGATATAAATTTTATCGCTATCGCTTTCTGTGATGATATACTTGCCATCCTCTGTTACGAGCAAGGCAATACCGTACTTCGGACGAATCTTGATGCGAGCAGGATTCTCTTCATCCTCTGTGATGACCCAATCGAAATCTTCTGTTGCAAGGAGCATCCATGAGCTTTCAGGACGATATGCGGTGAATGTCAGAATCACAGAGAATTCGCACCATACCTTTCCATCTCTCAGAATCTCGAATTTTGAGATATTCATGCTCTTGTAGTAGCAATCATATTCAGCAGGGAGATTGGCGAAATAAAGGATGCGAGACTCTGATTGCATGAGGATAGCAAAGAGAGAGTTATATCGCCTCCAAAACTCGGTTATATTCGCTGCATCGATTAGTAATTTCAGAGTGACATCTTTTGCCTTGAAATGCACTTCTTCATCATCATAATCGATGCCTGAGATAGATTTCACGCTTATCTTCAAAGCATCACGGATATTCGCCGCTTTCCTGATACTATCATCTGAGCCTCTGAGGATATATGAGCCGAACTGAGAAAAATCGATTCCGTCAAGCTCATATCCCGATTGTCGGATTTCGCTCTTACCAAGCTGATAGATATTTCCTGATGGCACAACAGGGAAATCGTCAGCAAAGGTAAGAGTGAGTTTTCCGAGTTTCAAAANCGATGAGAATGAGCCATTAGATACCATTCTCAGTCGGTATGCCTTATTCAGTTCAACAAAGTTGAATGTATGATATGCTCCTGTGGCAAGGTCATCGAAGAAATCCTCCGCATAGCGGATATTCGTGATGCAGAACTGCATCTGAAATTGTCGGGTATCGAGAACGGGAGAAAGCAAATCGACCTCAACACCATCGAACTCTTCCCATTCGGTGGTTTCGAGTGACTTGAACGATGGCATCTGAACGACCCCTTTATAGCCACCTTTTTCGATAAAGATGCCATATTCAATCATAGCATCATAGCCATCAATAAAGAGTTTTCCCACCTCTCTCATTGCAATACCTTAGCATTATCAGATTTCACGATTTCTACCTTTGAGACATCATCTTTCTCAATCTTCACGATGGCATATCCCGAAGCCTCTACATGAGCGGATGCACCACACATCAAAATCAAGCGATTTCCTGCGATTTCAGAGTATTTCAGCGATGCGGTGGTGTTTCCTACGAGGAATACTTTTCGAGCCTCTAAGAGCGATATTTTCCCTGCATCGATATAAACACCGAAACGCTCAGGATGATACTNCTTGAACTTTCGGAANGTATCGATGTCGGGGAAATGGTTTTCCGTGAGGAATTCTGCGCCCTGAGGCGAGAACATGAGGTTTATCANTTCATCCATCGATTCATCACCTGTGAACATCTGACACATTCTGAGCTTACGAGCCATCTCATAGTCATGCGATTTCTCGTATCGGTTCTGAGCCACGTCCTTTACGACTTTCCATTTCTCTTGTGCTTCTTTAATCTCTTTCATCGCTTTTACACTTTAATCTTGATTCCTGCTCTCTGAATATCATCCACGCTATCTTCGATGCGTTTGATGCGAGTATTCATATTGTCGAGCTTGGTATTCGTCTCATCGGTATTCCGCTCAATGCCTGTCACACGAGCGAGAATCTGATTGCTTGTCGCATTGAGTTCGGTCACTCCCTGCACCAATGAATAGGTATGCCCCTGAATGGTCGTGAGACGAGCGTTATTCTCATCCACGCTATCCTGAGAGGCGGTCGCAATACCTCTGCTCTCTCCCTGCCTATCTGCGGTATCCTCAAAGAGGTCTTTCATTCCCTGATTGAGCGCATTATATATCTGCGAGAATTGCTCTCCTGCGCTATTCAGGTCGTTTGCGAAGTTGTTAGCCGAATTCTTGACGGCATCAATGCCTTGGAAATTACCCTTTTCATCAAACCATATTTTCTGGTATTTATCGAAGATTTTGCCGATAGCAGGTTCGAGGAACTGAGTAATCATCATTCTTTTCAGNATATCCTTGACTATCTCATTGACCNTTNGATGCCATGNCTCCATTGCATCCTCTCCCTTAGATGCTGCATCGAAGAAAGCATCACCGAGTTCAGAAGCCAAATCCTCAGAGGTAGCGCCGATAATATCCTCCATCATCTCATTGATGACTTCAGCCATCTTGTTTGCTATCTCTTGTATGTCACGCTTCCAATCGGCTATCTTGCTTTGGTCATCATGCTTTTTGCTATTTTCCTCATCAATCTGTTTCTGTATGAGGATTTGCTGTTCCGCGAGGTTTTCAAGCTGCTTACGAGAGTTCTTATATTTATCCTCTCCGAGAGCCTTGTTCGCAGTGTAATCCATTTTAGCATAGGAATCTGCAATCTTCTCGACAGATTTCTGATAAATCTCATTCTGAGCATTTCTTATAATGGCATATCTTTGAAACCATGTGGCATTCTGCAATTCTGCTCTGTGCAGATTCGTCACTTCATCGAATGCCTCTTTATAGAGTTTTCGCACTCTCAGAACCGCATCTCCGTACTTTTCTTGCAGACGGATTGCATCTTCATTATCCAACTCCCATTGTAGTTGGTCGATACGCTCTTGCAAACGCTCGATTTCCTCTTGTTTCTTATCGTCATTATTGAATAGATTGGCGATAGCGGTTGCCACTTGGAGAGCCGCCGAAATGACTGCGAGAATGACAGATGCTTTCTCTATTGTAGAGATTGCAGATGCTCCAGCTGCTGCCGATGCGGTCGCTCCCTTAGCTGCTGCATCGACCGTACTTTCAATGCCTTTTGCGGCACTCTTTCCGACATCAGAAACGGCATCAATAACATCGGATGCTGCCCCTAATATATCATCTATAAAGTCGAGACCTTTGCCGATTCCGTCTGCGAGGTCATCCGAGAATACCTGAGCGAGATTCTTTGCCTTTCCTCCGACATCTTTTATCACACCTCCTGCACTATTCAAGTTCTGAGCAAAGGACTTGTAAGACTGAGTGAGGTTATTGCGAGAATGGATGACATTATTCTCTGCCTGAACATTATTTTTCTGAGCCTCTGCAAGCCTTTCGGTAGCATGTCTCAGATTATCGGCTGCATCTGCTTGTTGTTGGCAATCCTGAGCGAGTTTTCCCTTCTCGATAGCCTCATTTACATCCCTCTGCTCTTGCATCGCATTCTTATATGCTTCCTCTGCTGCATTCAACTCGGTTTGAGCGGTTGCAAGTTCTTTGAGAGTATTTACGAGTTCAGTCTTGGATGCAGATATATCCTTGATGGATTTGTGCATGGCTGCAAAGGGATTACGAGATGCAATCTCATCCTCCATTTGCTTGATAGCATCGGTATATTCCTTGATTTCCTTGCCATCCATCGTAGCCTTGTTTTCCTCGAAATACTTTTTTACTCTTTCGAGATTGATTTGCAGGGATTGAATGGATTGCTTATCAAGAGAACCGAAAACGCTATCCCAATCGATGATTTCCTTGAAATTCTCTGAACTGAGTTTAGCGAATTCTTTATCCATCTGCCTTGATGCCTCTGCGACATACTCAGCAGGGAGAAATTTCATCTTGTTCATCCATTTGCGATACAGAAGCTCCTGCTTTTGCAGATTCGTTCCATATTGCTCAATCAGCATATCATCGTATTTCTGACGGATGAGCATGATTTCATTCTCTCCGTTATCTGTGATTTGCTGACGGACACGATAATACTCTTTTGAGATATTCTCATCTGCGAGCAAATCTTTCATATATTGCTCGATAGACTTCTTTCCTGCATCAGACTCAGACCATCCGACCTCAGTAGCTCCTTTCTGCTGCATATATACCGCTTTGAGCATCGCTTTCCTCTGCTCTGCGAGCTGCCTGAGCTGATTTTCCCAATCTTCGAGTCTTCTGCGAGTGGCACTCTGAGAGACATTAAGTTCCTTTACAAGACCTTCCTCCTGAGAATCGATGATGAGCTGATTCACCTCTTCATTCGCCCCTTTGATATACTTCTTGACCTTATCTTTGTAGTCATCGATGGCTTTCTGAGTTTCGAGAGCCGCCTTTTTCGGGTCTAAGTCTGAGCCTCTGTTTCCACCTCCTGTCTGTGCTGATTGCGGGTCGGTATGTCCTCCTATACTGAAATCAATCTTTACATCCTGAGCCTCTGCCATCTTATCCTTATAGTCTTGCATCCAATAGTCTTCGGTTTTCTGAGCATCTTCGATTGCTTCAGTCTTTCGCTGCTCATCTCCTGCTTTGGTGGTGTACCAATGCCCATAGTCACTTGCTTTCTTATTACGAGCTTCTTCAAGAGCGATGAATGCCTCAGTATATTTATTCAGGATAGCCTGCGCCTCTGCTTCTTTGAGTAGCATCGTACAATAAGCTTTGCCCTTGGTTACGAGAACCTCTTTCCACTTAGAGAGGGAATCATAATAGCCGAGAGCCTCGCCATACTTTGAGTTAAGTTCCTTGACTAATTCCTTCTCCTGCTTCTTAGAGCCATTAAATTTGTCAATCTTGGTGATATATCCTGAAATCTCAGCCTGAGCCTTTCCATAGGCTTTTGCGCCCTCATCCATCACCTCGTTAAGTTCTTCCTGCCGTTTCTCCGTCTCTGAGATAGTATCAAAGAGAGAAACGAGCCATCCGACCAACTCTCCGACAAGCACGATGATTGCACCGATGCCTGTTGAGATGAGAGCCGCTTTCAGACCTTTCAGGGCGATAGATGCAGCCTTAGTAGCGATAGTTCCTGCTACGGTTGCAGCGGTAGCAGATTTTATTGCAGCGGTATTGGCGACCTGTGCCGCCGTTCCTGCAACGGTAGATGTGTTATTCTTTGTCTGAGCAGCGGTATCGGCTGTAGTAGCCGCTGCATCGAGTTCCTGAGCCGCCGCATTCTCTGTTATAGCCGCATTCTCATCGGCTATAACCTCAGAGCTTTCCCCGATGAGTTTATTCCATAATTGTTTGAGACCATTGAGGGTAACAAGACGGAATGCAGAATCTTTGTCGAGAGCTGCCTGAAGCTGCTGCAATCCCATCGTAATAGCCATGAGAGATTGCACTTTGAGCATTATTTTTTGCAAATTCTCATTCTCTCCTGCAAAGAGACCGACTGCACCTTGAGCTGCCGACATTGCGCCTGAAACACCCGATAGACCTACGATAAGACCCTGCATCCCTCGCTGGTCGTGCGCAAGGATAGAAGCCTGAGCGGTTGCATCACTCCAAGCATCGGTCAATCTACCGACTTCTTCTTGGATTTCCTTATATTTGGCAGTATTTCGCTGACCTGCTGCCTCCATCTCTACGAGTTCAATCTTCAACTCACGGATTTTGGTACGCAGATTCTCATGCTTCGATGCGTTCTTTGCAGCTTCCTCTGCCTCTTTCTTCAACTGCCTCTCTGTTGCAGCGAGGGCATCGGCAGTCTTAGCGGATTCTTCATTGACTTTCTTTCGGATTGCGATATTCTCCTGAATAACTCGCTTTTCCTCTTTGAGTCGCTTGACCTCTCCTGAATCGCCTTTTCGTGATGCTGCCTTAATCTTATCGGATAGGGTAGCATATTCCTTTTCGAGGTCACGGATAGCCGCTTTATTAGTATCGACAACTCTGTCAATCTCATCGAAACCCTGCTGAATGACGGCGAGAGACTCTGAGGCATTAGTAATTACATCGATATTGACATCAGGGATATTGGTTAAGAGTTCCGATATTCTCGCACTCTCAGCCCCTGCCTTTTCGCCAATCTCAGACACTTTCTGCTCGATTTGAGCTGCGCCCTCATCGAAACCGCTCATATCAATCGCGGTGCCAAAACTCAAAGAACCGTCATCTACATTCATAGTCTTACAATTTCTTCCTCATCGAAGTCGTTAAATTTATTGTAGTTATCAGGATTGTTTGCATCCAAGCTATCATCATAGAGAGGCTTATCCTCGCTCTTATCATTCGGCATAGGCATCGCACGGCTATACATAATGGCATTCTTATAACTGATGTCATAGAGAGCTTGCTTATCGGTCATCCCGAATGTCTTGGCAATGCCGAGAACGGTCGCCCAAATGCTATCATTTAGTGCTGCACCACTTCCTTTGTCGGTTTCAGAATGTTTGCCTCTGACAGGGAAGTGGTAATGGAGAAAAAATGCCCTATCTCCATATCCTGCAATCTCCGAATGATTAAATCAAAGATGATTGATGGCTTGATATTTTCGAGTATTAGTGTCGATAATTCTGCTTGCTTATCAACAACCTCTAAGACCTTTTTATTGCGAGGAAACAAGCCGAGAATGCGTTTCTCGATGATTTTTTCTCTTTCCTCTGTGAGGTTCTTTGCTCCGAGAATGAGGATTGCGCAAATATCTCCGACTGCCTTATAATCTTTGGCGTAATGCAATGCTGAGTAAACACGCAACTCTTTCGGAATATCTTTATCAACCACAGGGAGGGTGGAGATAAGTTCAGAAACGAGAATTAGCGTGGCAATGGATGGGTCTGCAATAGGATAAACCACACCGCCAAGCTCAATCTTATCAGTCGCCTTTTCAAGAATAGCAGAAGCGACCATCTGCTCTATTGTACGTTGTGCCATAATGAAAAAACTGAGTTTAGTTGCAGGAGACGGACTCGAACCGCCGACATCAAGCCAATGAGACTTGCGAGCTACCAACTGCTCTATCCTGCGATGAAGGCAGTTTTCTCCTACCAAACTGCCNANGGGTGTCTTTCCANTCGCCATTAGAATGTGCCGTTAGNTGGTCTCCCAATCGGTAGTCTTGACCTTGAACTTCTTGTAAAGTTCGCCATCCTCGCAAGCGAGAATCTTGAATGTCAAATCTACATACTGNCCTTCCTCCTCAGATGACCCTGGACGGAACGATACATGAGTACGGCGAGCCTTGATGCCGACCGCGCCGATATTCTTCGGAGTGAGCTTCACCGAGAAGTCATCGGCCACGATATTTGTCTTAACGGTCAGCTCATCGCCCTCCGTTGACTTGACAGCTCCCGTAAACATATTCTCAGTATCGAAGTCCATTTCCTTTACTCGTGTCGTGATGGTAATGACAGGCTCTCCCTCCTCCTCTGCGACAATGATGCCACCTGTGGCGGTTGCGGTGAGGGTCTCCCCATCTTCCGATGCGAGGGTCGTTGATTTGTCGTTGATAGTGCCAATGGATTTCAGGTCGGTTGCCATTGCGTCATTGTCGCCCGTCTTTCCAACCTCAATCTTGCACTTCGACCATGACATGATGATTTTCTTCATTGCCTTATTGTGCTAAACGGTTAAACTTAATTCTTGCAGTGATGAGATGCTGCTCTATTCCCTCTATCTTTATGGAGGTGGGAGAGGTATCTGTCTGCATCCAATACTCGGTATCATCATTCTCATCGATGAATTGCTGAATGAGTGTTTCGAGAGCTTCTACACGGCTAAAATCCTCCACCTTGCGCCCATCCTTGCCGAATGGCACATCAGGCACATAGATATTCAGGAGAACGACTCCGCTCTGTATCTGCTCATCGAGACCTGCGAGGAACTTCACAATCAAATCCTCAGTCTTAGCATTGGCAGGACGCATCTCAGGACGATATACCTTCCCTCTGATACCCTGACCGAGAACGCTCTTACTGACGAAAGAAAAGAAGTCTCGCTCAATCTGTTTTTCACTCTTTGCAATCATTTCGATGTAGTGATTCCGTTTAATAGTTGCTTCATCAAACTCTCTGCTTTCAGCTCTGCGGAGGTGAGTACATCTTTATGGTGAACATTCTCGACATAAGCCGCATAGTTCATTCCTGCACAGACGATTAGAACGATGCCCCAAGGGAATTTAGCTTGCAGTCTTTGGAGTAGAGCTTCGGCAGCAGGTGCGCCCTGCTCTCCATTGCCTTTCTCTCCGCTATACTGCTTACTCGCTCCCTGCTGAACAGGCTTTCCATCATAAAGTATCACATATCCGATGGATGACCTCAGATTTCCTGTGATGTCATTATAACTGCCATTCTCACGAGCTATCCTGATACATTCCTCTCCGATATAGGAGAGCTGCTTTATTATCAGGTCGGCAATATCTTTCATCTTCGCTTGCAATCCCGCTCTCAGCTTTCGCATATCGGTCTTACTTACGATGACTCCCTTATATTTGCCGTGTGTCTGAGTTATGGTTGCCATATTACACCATTATCTGAATCCTCCCTACGGTCGTAAGAGGCTCAACGGACATAACCCGATGCTCTCCGAGGTCTTCGCCCAATCGCTCTAACTTGATGCGGACTGCATCGAATTTCGATAACTCAATCAGGATGAGGAATGATGCTTGCCGAAACTCGCCATCCTCATATTTGCCTAATCGGGTATCGCTATTCGTCTTGATAGAGCAAGGGATTTCATCGCTCCAACTTTCCTGCTCTCCTGTGATAGGTTCGCCATACTCATTGACCGAATCCTCGCCCTCTGAGACTATCAGAGCTTTCAGATGTCCGTTATACCTCATACTACCATAGTTTAGAGCCATCCTCCATAACTCGGAGATAATCGCTCAGANTTTCGTCTGCATCGAGACCATAGATATTNCNCCAATAACGGATGCTCTTTNCGACTGAATCGGGCATGACGGAGGTAGAAACGCCATTCTCAGAACGGCTGCTTTCTACATAGCCCATCACGAGAGACACGGCTATCCGAAAGAGTTTCTCATCTTTCGGAGTAGCCTCTGCCTCTGCTTTGATGCCCTCATTGAACAGAGCAAGGTCGATGGTTGCCTTATCANGATNGAATGTGTTAGCGATAGCATTACACANATTCCTNAATGCGACTGCGTTCTTCATCGATTAAGCCTGAGTTTTGAGGGTGTAGATACCATTCNTCTCCGTAATAACAGGAAGTGCGAGAACCTCTGCCTTGGTGAACTCAACGCCATTGCTGCCCTGAGTCTCGCCAACGCCCCACTGAGATACTCGAATTCTTCCATAGTTAGAGTACGCAACTCCTGCCTCAGGCTTCAACTCATTGTTAGCCCAAGCGTTCTTGACGATGCCAAGTTTACCATCAGGAATGAAGACCATGTTCTTCTGATTCCAAGGATTGTAAGGATTGCGCTGTTTGCCATTCTGAATGCGAATCTGACGGCGGATAGGCTCAAAGGTCGGGAATGAGTTTTCCTCCATATACGCATTGATGTCTTTCAGTTGAACAATCTTAGAAGATTTGTCCGTGCCGTGAATCATTTGGTGCATCTTCTTGCTGCGGCACATATACGAGATAAGTGCAGGAGCGCAAAGAACTTTGGAGAAAGTCACCTTATCCTGAGCTGCATCAATGATACTCTGAATATCCTCGAAGCAGTCCACCGTCTCGATATTGGCTTGCGTCCATTCGGTAGTAGCCGAAGCGATGTTGTCGGCAGGCTGATTGAAGTCAATCAAGCCACGAGCACCGCCCTCAGGGTTGGTGGTCTCATCGAGAGTGAACTTGCCCTCATTAGAGAGTGCGCCACAGAAGATGAGGTCGAGCTTGCTGAGAACAGACTTAACGACTGTCTCAACATCGCCCCACATGAGCTTGATGAGCTGCTGAGTCTTGACCTTATCGGGCAGAGACTTAGAATCGAGGATTTGCAGCACCTTACGATAATCCTTGACCGTCATCGGGAGAGTGATGGCATGATTCAGGATGGTCTCTTTCAGCGTTTCGAGACCCTCAGTTCCGAGGATAGCCTCCTTGGCATCTTTGCCGATGGTAGGAGCAGCGACCGTGATGTTATACTGNCCAATCAGCTCCTCGAAATCGAGACCAACAGTAGGAACATCCCAATCAAGGAAACGCTCGAAGATGATGTTGTCAAAGAGCTGCTTGTTCAGCTCAGAGGCAGCATCGAAGCGAATCTGAACATTCTTAGTCAGTTCGCCGAAAATCGAAGAATAAAGAAATTCAGGCATAGTGATTACTGCTTAATGAACAGAATGTTCGGGTTAGACTTGAGGCAGCAGCCGTTCAACCATTCGTCAAGCATAGGGAAGTTCAGACTCGGATAGAGAACGACTGCCTCGTAAGCTGCATCGATGGTCGGGAGACCTTTGCCGTTAAATTCTTTCACTGCTCCGTTTACCATGTTCGGAGTGTACTTTGAACCTGCGTTCTGCAAAACAACATAGTCGTTTACTGCGAGGGTCTTTTCTCCGAGGTAAGGAGTTACGCTTGCGAGAGCAATCTCTCCTTCAGAGGGATTGGATGCGACAATCTTCAATGCTCCATCCGTGGTGGACTCTGCATCGATGTAGCCATAGTCGGTGCACTCAATTAGGACATCATTGTTAGTCAGACCTGTAATGGATGCGGAGAGATTGGTGTTGCGTATAAAATGAAAAATACAAAGGTGTTTGCTTCTGCACACAAAAGCCGACGACGTTAGCAGTCAAATATTCCAAGCAATACTCTACCACCCTCTCGGCATTATCAGTATATTTAAATAATATTTCCAGCGCATCCTTAT
>WFLX010388228.1_pt1 | contig 10549 bp, 8 predicted proteins | sample 4967041 | NCBI WGS metagenome assembly WFLX01 (sample SAMN12857096, study PRJNA449069) | gut metagenome | isolation source: stool from male and female vole | host: Microtus ochrogaster | place: USA:Florida | collected 2017
CACGCTCTGATACCTGTGCAAACATCTGCAAAGCGGATTCCTTTTGTTTGCGTGCTTCTGATTCTTCATTTGATGTACTAATATATATTTTTTCAAGTTCCGGAAATATTTCCTGCTGTTCCCTGAGTTTCATTTCAGTATCTGAAAGTATATTTTCAGCGTCTGAATATCTCTGATAAACCGTATTTATCTCATAGGCAGAATTTATTTTTTTCATCAGAATTTCCGCATTTCTGATTTCTGTTTCTTCCTTTTCACATTCTGCAATATCCTTTTCAGCCTTTTCAAGCTGTTCAAATAATTTCATAAGATTTTGAGCATTTTTTAAAGAATCACGCACTGAATCACGTACTTTTCCGGCATTATTATAAACAGCCTTTGCCTTGTCTGCTTCTTTTTTTACAATATCTTTAAATACCGTCATTTCTTCTATCAAATCATTCATGTCCGCAACAGACGGTTTGTCAGAATAAATAATTTTTTCTCTGAGAGAACGCAGNTTTTCAGNATANCTGTAANCTTCTGGAACAATAATATGTCNTGTTTCCGTCCGGCATACAACACCAATCTGANTCATCTGATTTGCTTTTTCATCACGGCGTTTTTTCAGTTCATCAACGATTCTCACATAAATTTCGGTATTGAACAGTTTACGCATAATTTTCTTCTTGTCCTCTGCATTTGCAGTGAGCAGTTCCCTGAATTCGCCCTGTGCAATCATTGCAACCTGCATAAACTGATTTTTTGTAAGACCGACAATCTCCTCAATTTTCTGATTTGCATCTTTCTGCGTATACTGCGTTTTGTCCTGAAAAGTGAGAGTCACTTTTCCGGTTTCCCTTTTTTCCCTTTTTTCTTTTCCTACAAAACGCATATGTATCGGTTCACGACGTACTGTATATACTTCTGTTTTTCCACCGTTTTTCTCTGAAAAGACAAGTTCCACAAACGGCTCTGTATCATAACCGGAAAACTGACTCTGTAATTCCAGTCCGTTTTTTTTGTTTCTTGAGGAACTTGCCTCGCCGTACAGTGCAAAAACGATTGCATCAAAAACAGTTGATTTTCCTGCTCCTGTGTCACCCGTCACAAGAAAGAGATTCTGATTTAATTTTGTGAAGTCAATGACTGTTTTAGTTCCGTAAGAACCGAATGCCTGTATAGTTAATTTCAATGGTTTCATATTTATACCTCCTCTTTTACCGTGTTAATAATATCACGCAGAATTTCCTGCTCTGATTCGTCCGGATTTTCAAGAAAACATTTGCAAAGTTCAAATATACTCATTTCCTTGGCTTCCGGATATTTTTTTATATAACCCGACCTTTCTTCATTTTTCGTGCGGATTTCAAGCAGATTGGGAAATTTACTTTTAAGTTCATTCTGAATATCTCTTTTTCCCATTTCTGCCTTGTCAGTTATCACGACGGTTACATAGTCATCACAGCCCTGCTCCATAATCTCGCAGAAAGACCCTTTTATAATACATACTTCATGAAGTGGTTTCAGAGGAACAACGGAAGTTTTTATGTTTCCTTTTTCTGCAAGTTCCACAATTACAACGCCTTTCTGCTGTCCTGCCTCACTCACTGAACAAGCAAGAGGTGTACCGCAGTAACGGTAAAATTCACTTCCCATTTTTGACGGCTTATGAATATGACCAAGTGCCGCATAGTCAAATTTTTCAAGAACATCTGTATAAACGCTGTCAATATTGCCGACCGTTACTGTTTCGGAATCCATTCGTTCAGCACTTTCCGGAGAAACACCACGGGGAATATAGAACTGATGGCTTACAATTACATTTCTTTCTGTAACNTTTATATTTNCCCTNTCGANAATTCTGTGTACAGNGTCATTGTNNGAAAGATTGNTACCGTCCTCGTCAGTACCTGTAATAAGGCGAACCATAGACGGTTTTATAAACGGCANAANNAAGAAATTTACATTTCCNAAATTGTCACTCAAAGTAACCTTTTCTATGTAATCTTCCGGATAAAAAGGTGGATTTCCAATCATATGAATCCTGTGTCCTGACAGAATACTGCGGAAAACGTTCATACGCTGTGCGTTGTCATGATTTCCGCTGATTACCATTATTTCAGTCTCGGGAACAGCAACCGACAAACCGGAAATAAAGTCGTCAAAAACCTTTACCGCTTCGGACGACGGTATNGATTTATNATAAATATCTCCTGCTATAACAATTGCGTCCGGNNTTTCTTNTACGACAATTTCCGTAATCTGTCTTAAAATAAACTCGTGGTCTNTAATCATACTCCTGTTAATCAGTTTCANACCAATATNCAGGTCTGATAAATNTATTATCTTCATAAATAACNCACTCCTTTCGTTATATACGCACAAAAAAATATAACAATCAATTATATTTTGTAGTAGATTTATTATAACATTATATATGATATATGTCAATGACTACCATATATTTTTGTTTATTTGCAGTCATAATATAAAAATCCGAAAAAATATTGAAAAAGCGAAAAATATATGTTATAATATATTCTGTATAAAAAATTNGANATAAAATATTACAACATATAATAGAAAGGAATGATAAAAATGCAAAACAAATCCAAACAGAAAATNTTAATTGTTGACGATTCGGAAATGAACAGAGAAATTCTCATAGATATGCTCAAAGATAATTTCGATGTAGCAGAAGCCGAAAACGGTAAGCAGGCAATTAAAATGATTCAGAAATCCGATATGTTCCCCGACCTTATGCTCCTTGACATTATCATGCCGGAAATGGACGGTTTTGAAGTTCTTTCAACAATGAACAAATACGGCATAATAAACGATATTCCGGTTATTATGATTTCTGCCGAAAATGATTCTTCATGTATAGAACGTGCTTATGAAATGGGAGTTACAGACTATATAAGCCGTCCGTTTAATGTAGCCGTAGTGCGTCGCCGTGTCATGAACACACTTGCACTCCATGCAAAACAAAAGAGACTTGTCCGCATAATCACGGAACAGGTTTACGAAAAGGAAAAAAACAATAATATGATGGTAAATATTCTAAGTCATATTGTTGAGTTCAGAAATGGTGAAAGCGGTCTGCACTGTCGGAATATCTTTTCGATAACCAATATTCTTTTACAGTGTCTCACAAAAAAAACAGACAGATATCATCTTACTTCAAAAGATACAAATCTTATTACAATAGCCTCTGCACTGCATGATATCGGAAAAATAAGTATACCCAGTTCAATCCTCAACAAACCTGCAAGACTTACTGCTGAAGAATTTGACATTATGAAAACCCATACCACAGTAGGTGCGTCACTGCTTGAAGAACTTCCTATTTATAAGGACGACCCTCTTGTAAAAGTCGCCCGTGAAATATGCCGATGGCATCACGAACGCTATGACGGTCGAGGTTATCCGGACGGTCTCAAGGGTGAGGAAATACCGATTTCCGCACAGATTGTCGCCCTTGCCGACGTTTACGACGCTCTCACAAGTGAACGGTGCTATAAAAAAGCGTTCTCACATGAAAAGGCTTTCCAGATGATTCAGAACGGCGAGTGCGGACAGTTCAGTCCCCTTCTCCTTGAATGTCTTACTGATACCCACGCCGATATCATCAAAGAGCTTAAGTCTCACTCACCGGAGCATATTGAGGAAAAACAGTTGCAGAATCTTGTTGAAGAACTTATTCAGTACAACGAAACAGACGACTTTGTAACACCTCTCATTCAGGCTAAAAAAGAACGTGAAAAAACAAAATTCTTTTCTTCCAACGTTGAAGAATTACAGTTTGACTACGACTGCCGTACATCTGTTGCCATGATTTCAAAATGGGGTGCGGAACTGCTCGGCATGAACCGGACTAATCTGAATATTGCCGGAAAGGACGCTGATATCCTGCAAAATCAGTCCGTACAGGATTTTATAAAACAGCTTGAATGCACATCTCCGGAAAGTCCCGAAACGGAGGGATTTATTCAACTGGATATAAACGGCGTGAAAATGTGTGGAAAAATAATTGCACGGACATTGTGGTTAAACGACAAAGATATGAAATATACCGGTGTTATAGGAAAACTCTCAAATCTGAAAGAAGTTTCAGAACAGCGAAAGGAGAATATTACATATGAATCTTAAAGAATGTTATGAAGAATTTGGTGGAAACTTCGACGAAGTAAAGAAAAGACTTCCGAAAGAAGAAATGATTAAAAAGTTTGTTTTGAAGTTCCTGAACGACAAAAGCTTTGAAAATCTGATAACTGCTATTGAAAATCATGATTATTCCGTGGCATTTATGGCAGCTCACACTTTAAAAGGTGTATGTCAGAATCTTTCATTTGAAAGGCTTTACGAATCAAGCCATCTCATTACAGAGGCTCTCAGAGGCAACGAACATGACGAAAGTCTTATTGCTGAACTCGCCGGAAAAGTTACGGAAGATTATAAAATCACTGCCGGTGCAATAGAAAAACTCAAAGCTGAATAATTATGGAAGCAGTTGATTATTATTATCTCGGACTTGAACAACTGAAAAATGAAAACTATACATCTGCTGTTTCTTTTTTTGAATTATCAAATCAAATTTCCGAACACTATAAAACATATGAAAGGTTGTTTTTCTGCTGGAAAAATCTTGGCGAACCGTCCAAAGCTTATGAATGTTTAAAAAAATCATATCAGCTTAATCCGAAATGTGATAAAATTTCGGTTGAGTATGCCAAGGAATCAGCAAACCGCAAAAAGTTTGAAACAGCACAAAAAATATTGTCAGAAACAATAAAAAGAAATTCCACATATAAACCTGCTCAGAAACTTTTAGACGACTTACAGAATAAAATCAACATATTATAACAAAAAAGACCGGTACGGGAATTATCCTATACCGGTTTTTGATTATGAATTATTTTTTTTAAGTTCCTTATTAAGCAGATAGAAAAGAGCATTTACATCAATAGGCTTTGCTATATGACCATTCATTCCGCACTCTTTAGCCTTAGCCACATCTTCTGCAAAAGCGTCTGCCGTCATTGCAATAATAGGAATATCGGAATCACTTCTTTCCATAGCCCTTATATTTCTGGTTGCCTCATAACCGTCCATAACAGGCATACGTATATCCATAAGAACAGCACTGTAATAACCGATTTCGGAATACATGAACTTTTCAACGCAAAGTCTGCCGTTTTCAGCCCAATCAACTACAAGTCCTGCTTCAGTAAGAATATCGATAGCAATTTCGCTGTTCAGTTCATTGTCCTCTACAAGAAGAATCCTCTCGCCATTAAATTCAGCTGATGTTTCGTTGTTTATTTCAAGTTCGGAGTCATTTTCTATGTGACGTTTTATTCCGAAGAATAAAGTGGACTTAAACAGCGGTTTAGGAATGAAACCGTTTATTCCTGCATCTTTTGCCTTTTCCTCCATTTCCGCAAGGTCGTATGCTGATATCAGAATTACAGGAATGTTTGATATTGTGTATTCACGTATTTTTTTTGCGATTTCAACACCGTTCATGTCAGGCATACGCCAGTCAACAAGAATTACATCAAATTTATCGGGATTATTCTTTATTGTTTCAATTACCTGCATTCCGTCAGTGACATACTCTGCTTCTGCACCGATTTCCTTAAGTGACTGCATTACACTGAGACAAAGGTCTTCATCATCATCTGCCAAAAGAACTTTAAGACCCTCAAGATTCATATTATGAATATCGGTATCACCTTTTTTCAGGTCAAGTACAACATGAAATTCACTGCCCTCGTTTGGAGTACTGCTTACTTCAATTGTACCACCCATTACATCAATAATATGCTTTGTAATTGCCATTCCAAGTCCCGTGCCTTCTTCCTTGCTTACACGTTTTTTATCTTCACGGACAAAGTCGTCAAAAATAACCTTTATAAAATCCTGCGTCATACCTATGCCGTTGTCTTTTACGATAATATGATTTCTTACATATTCCGTACCTTTCGGGGATTCTTCCTGATAAAGCGAAAGTGAAATTATTCCCTCATCAGGAGTATATTTTACGGCATTTGAAAGAAGATTTATAAGAACCTGATTAAGCCGCAGACTGTCACAATAAACATTTTCAGAAATAATATTATTTATATAGATGTCAAATTTATGATGTTTGCTGTTAACTTGGGGCTGTATAACCGAAACNATATTNNCTATGCTCTCACGGNATGAAATCTGTACCATTGAAAGTGTCATTTTANCGCTTTCAATTTTGGACATATCAAGAACGTCATTTATAAGCGAAAGAAGATGACGGCTTGAACGTGTTATTTTTTGCAGACACATTTCAACCTTTTCCTTGTTGTCAATATTTGAACGGGCGATATCAGTCATTCCGATAATAGCATTCATCGGGGTACGTATATCATGGCTCATATTGGAAAGAAATTCGCTTTTTGATTTATTTGCGGCGATTGCCTCATTTTTAAGTTTCTGTTGTTTTTTCAACTGTCTGTATGAAGATACTACATAACTAAAAAATATAATTGAAAAAACAGCAAANAGAATAAACAGGTGCTGATTAAACAAACTGCTTACCTTATCATTATTTGCATCAAGCAGACCTTCCATTTCCTTATAGCTCATAAATGTTAACAGATACCAGTCCGAATATGAAAACGGTCTTGCGAACAACATTCTACGCTCGCCGTCTATCACGAAAGAATTACTGTAAGTTTCATTATTTTCCATTGCCCGACTTATTTGATTAATATAATCATCTGCGGTCATACTGTTATAATCTTCATACATAGTGCGAATACGGTCAAAATAAGTGCCGTGGTTGGCATCTTCATTCCGCACGACAAATTCACTGTCCTGCTTTCTTATGACAAAAGAGTACACCATTTCCTCACCATAAAACAAATTAAGCACAGTATTGAGCGTATCAGGATTTATTCCACACAGCAACGCCTTGTATTTTGTATCACCGATAGTAAAATCACGGAACTTAACCATTTCAACCACTCTGTCACCTGAATCATTACCAGTAAGCATAACCCTGTCTTCGCCTGTCTGCATAACATTCTGAAATCTGTCTGTGTCCAAAGGATGTAAGCTTTCATCTCCTCGCAGAACTTCTCTTTTTCCGTCCTCTGTAAGCAGAGCAAGATAAATTATTCCCTGTGTTACTTCTTCATTTATATATTTCTTTAAATTTTCTTCGTCTGTATCCATGCTTNTTACAGCATTAATTACCTGTTCGATACTTTCAAATCTGCTGCTGNAATATGTTCTTGAATGGTTGACGGTTTCAGAAGTCAGAGCGGACAGATATGTAAATCCGACATCTTTTACAGTGTCCTCATTTAAGCTTCTTATTTTATGGTTCATAGATGTAAATATAAACCATATAAAAATTGTCAGAACTGCGAAGCAGGCGACAATAGACATAATCAACGTTTTTTTCTTCTTCATAAAATTTCTCCGTTTCACAGAAATTCTTAATCATATTATAATTATAATATATATCAACAAATTTTGCAAGTATTTTTTTAAANTAAATGTACTTNACAAAATCGTCAATATAAGTATAATTATAAGTATAAATATTAATAACGGGAGTGATGAAAAATAAAATTTTTACTTGTTGATGACAATGAAATCAGTATGGAAATAGAAAAAATGATGCTTGAAAGCTGCGGTCTTGAAATTCTGACTGCTACAAGCGGTGCGGAAGCTGTTGAAATGGCGGAGAATCAGGATTTTTTCATGATTTTTATGGATATACATATGCCGGAAATGGACGGTTATGAAGCTTCACGTCTTATCAGGAAAACAAATAAATCCGTTCCGGTTATTGCCCTTACCGCCGACAGTATTTCCGAAGTTGAAAATAAGTTTGCAGAAAGCGGTATTAACGGATATCTTTCCAAACCCCTACAGACAGACGAACTTCAGGAACTTCTTCAGAATTATATAAATATTAATCCTGTATCTGAAAATGAACGGTCAGACAGATATTTTGACTATGATGCACTTTCAGCGGTTTTTAATGATGATAAGGCAGTTCAGCGTCTTCTTACCCAGTTTATATCTGTACACGGTGATGACTGCGAAAATCTCCGGCAGAATGTTATTTCTGAAAACTATATTTCCGCAAGAGAAATATTGCATAATATTATAGGAATTTCCGGAAATCTTTTCTGTAAAAAACTTTACAGTATTTCATGCCGGCTCAGTTCAGAATTAAAAAAGGAATATTCGGACAGCTTTGATACTTTTGAGGAAGTATGGGATAAAACAGTCAGTGAAATAGAGTCATGTATAAAAAAAGAAACTGAAAGTCCGGAAGTTCCCGTAAAAAAGAATTTTCCGGAAATATGGAACGAATTTTTTTCACTGTGTTCTGAATTTGATATTTCCGCAGTCGATTTATTTACAGAAAATCACCGTCTTTTTATGGACAATATGGAAAAATCATTATTTGAACATCTTGAAACAGCCGTTATGAATTACGATTTTCTTTGGATTTCAGAAAATATGGAGGTATTTAATGTATAATGTACTTTTAGTTGAGGACGATTCAACACTTCGTTTTATCTATTCAAAAATGAAAACATGGACAGAATGCGGATTCACAATCGCAAAACAGGCAGCAAACGGAAAAGATGCTCTTGCAATCTTGCAAAAAGAATCTTTTGACATGATTTTTTCAGACATTCGTATGCCTTTTGTTGACGGAATAGAAATGCTCCGCAAACTTTCAGAACAGGGCAGTACAACACCAGTTGTCTTTGCAAGTTCCTATGATGAATTTGAATATGCACGTCAGGGGTTGATTCTCGGTGCATTCGACTACCTGCTCAAACCGGTTGACGAAAAGAAACTTGCACAGGTTCTTGAACGTCTTAAAAATCATATTGAAGAACATTCCAATTCTGTACAGATAGAAGAAGCAGTTTCGGACGTTTTCAGTGAGCTTGGCATATGTGTTGAGTCAAGTACTTTTATACATCAAACAGCTGTTTATTTCTCCAAACATTATGGTGAGGTTTTTACTGCTGACGATATTGCGGATGCACATGGCTACAGCAAGGACTATTTCGGAAAACTTTTCAAGAAACATTTCGGTCTTACTTTCCACGAAGTATATTCAAGAATAAAGATATCATATGCTATAAATCTTCTCCGCACTGGCAATTACAAAGCCTATGAAATAAGCGATATTCNCGGATANTCATCTGTTNACNATTTTACNAAGATATTCAAGGAAATAACCGNAGATACACCATCAAGATTCAAGGCAAAGCTCGACGAACATTAAGGAGACATTAAAATCATGACAAATTATGCAGAAATACTTGTTGTAGACGATATGCCTGACCACATAGCATATTCCGGAACTATTCTACGCTCGGAAGGATACCGTGTATTTGCAGCATCAAGCGGAAAAGCTGCAATAAAGTTTCTTGAAAAAAAAATCCCTGACCTGATTATGCTTGATATTCAGATGGACGATATCAGCGGTCTTGAACTCTGTGAAATGTTCAAAAAAAATCCACGTACCAAAGATATTCCCGTAATTTTTCTGACAGCTGAAATGAGTCCCGAAATAATTCAGCAGGGATTTTCACTCGGTTGCTGTGACTACGTAAAAAAACCTTTTATAAGAGAAGAATACCTTTCAAGAGTAAGAACGCACCTTCAGATTTCCATGCAGCAAAAGGAACTTGCCGCCGCAAACAATGAACTGAATCTGTTTTGTTCGGCAGTCTCCCACGACCTTAAAGCACCGTTCAATATTATAAATATGCTTATAGAAATGCTCCGTCAGGAACTCGGTGACGAACAGAACGACGATGTATCCAATATAATGGACATGATTGTTTCAAAGTCAAAACAGACGAGAATCATGATTGAAAGACTTCTTGATTTTTCAAAAATGTGCAATATCAAACCTAAAATGTCAACTGTTGACATACAGAAAATTACAGAACAAACTTTCAGAGAACTCAGAAAGCTTGAACCGGACAGAAATATTCAATTTCACTGTGGTGAACTTCCGGCTGTGAAAGGTGACCCCGTACTTATTCAGCTCATAATCAAGAATTTACTTGCAAACGCTATAAAATATANGTCCAAAAAAGAAATCGCAATAATNGAAGTATCAGGCACAGTTACACAAACAAATAACATTATAAAAATAAAAGACAACGGCTCAGGTTTTGACATGACATACGCAAATAAACTGTTTCAGGTTTTTCAGCGACTTCACTCAGAAGAAGAATTTGAGGGGAGCGGTGTAGGTCTTGCACTTGTAAACCGTATAATGAAAAGACATAACGGCGAAGTAAAGGCTTATGGAGAAAAAGACAAGGGAGCAGAATTTTCCCTGTTTTTTATAAAGTAAAATCAAAGCATTTCCGGCAGAACAATGCACCGGAAGTGCTTTTTTTATGTGTACCTGTCTGTAAAATGTCGTTTTTTTACCGTAAAATATCTTGTTTTCAGGGTGTAAAAAACGTGGAAATAATGATAGAATATAATCACAGTAAAGAACACAAAACAAACGCCGGAAACAAATTAA
>WFLX010174932.1_pt1 | contig 10548 bp, 6 predicted proteins | sample 4967041 | NCBI WGS metagenome assembly WFLX01 (sample SAMN12857096, study PRJNA449069) | gut metagenome | isolation source: stool from male and female vole | host: Microtus ochrogaster | place: USA:Florida | collected 2017
AAAGACGCGAAAGCGATGCGCGGGCAGACTCGGACTTTCATGCAAATCCATGCGAACGCCGCCGATTTCAGCGGCTAAAGCCGCGCGAACGCTCGAAGTGCGCCACGAACGCCGATATTCCATTATATATCCCGAACGCGGTTTTTTGCAAGTAGGTCTTGTCGTTCAAAAGCTTCGCTTCCTCGGCGTTGGAGACAAAGCCCACTTCCACCAAAACGCTCGGCATGTTCGAGTTGCGGACGACGAACCATTCTTCCGCCTTGATTCCGCGAGGAACGCTCAGCGAGCCGATTTGCGCGCCGAGTCCGTCCATGATGAATTTCGCGATCAAAATGCTTTCGGTGGTGTACTCTTCTTCCATCATCGAATTCAAGATGTTGAAAAGCTTCGGATCTTCGGCTTTTTTGCCGCTGTCCAAAACCGTCCGCCGGTAACCGGGCGAAAGATACCAAACTTCGTAGCCGCGCGCCTTTTTGTCGAGCGAGGAATTCACGTGGACCGAAACGTAGAGGACGGCCTCGCGCTCCTTGAGCTTTGCGTTCATCGAATTGGCGATGTCGGTGCGCTGCTGCAACGAAAGGAAAACGTCGGTGGAACGCGTCATTATGATTTGCTTTTCAGGATACGCGGACTTGAGGCGCTCGGCGAGCATTTTGGACACGGTGAGATTTATGTCCTTTTCCTTGAGCGTCACGTTTTTGCCGCCAATTTTGTGCGTCATGCTCGCGCCAGAATCTTTTCCGCCGTGGCCGGGGTCGATCAAAATCGCGCCCACCTTGAAACTTTCTTCCGAAAGATTTTGCGCCGAAAAATAATTTTCGGCTTCGCGCAAAAAGTCGTTGCTCACGAAAATCGCGCCGCCTGAAATCTGCGGAGAATCCGTCTTCAGGAATTTTTCGTTGTTCAGAAGAATCACGGGACTTTCCACGCGGAACGAAATCTGCTTGCCGTTCTTTTCGAGGACGCCGCCTTGCGAAAGCGTGTCCCAATAAAGCGTCATGCCGGAAGCGGCCGCCGACTCGATCAGATTTTTTTGCGAAGAACTTTGCGCGAAAATCGCCTCGGCGAGAAAAATGAAAACAAAAAGATTTGCGAAAAGTTTTTTTGCCGCCTCGCAAAATCCGCGTAAAAAAAATTCATTGCGCCGCATACAACGCTCCTTGGATTCCGCCACGCATCAGCGCGGTCCAAAATTTTTTGTAATGCAATTCCGCATGGTCAGGGCAAAGGACGTCGAATTTTTTGACGGTTTCCCGCAGCGTCAAATTGTTCCAATCTCGCATTTCCAAAAACGGAAGGATTTTTGTCGGAATGTAATTTTCGACGCTCTCGCCTTTCGGAATTATTTTTTCGCTGTTGCAATCAAGCTCGTAGCCAAGTTCGCTCGACGCGCCTTTCGGGAGCTGGAACGCCCTCGGCGGAAAAGCGCATTCATCGACGCCCCTCGCGCCGAAAAGAAATTCGTCGGTCGCGGGATTTTCTTTTTCCAGAACGAGCGTGATTTTTCCCACGGCTTCCTGCGCGATTTTTTCCGCCTCGCCGCGAGTCTTCGCGACGGAAATTATGTTGCCGCATTTTTCCACGTTGCTTTTCGGAAAGCGCACTTCGTCGCCCGCAGAAATTCTCGGAAAAACATTTTTCACGCCTTCGACTTTTCCGGCTTCTTTCACATTCATGACTTCCTTTATTTTTCCGGGACTCGACATCCAAGCGAGCTCGGCGCGAGCTACTTTCGAAGTGTACGCGAAAATCTCGAACGGCTCGTGAATGTCAAGCGAAAAGCGGCGTTCTTCGAGCATTTGCGGCGTTCTTCCAAGCGCGACCAAAATCGCCTGCTCGGTGAGATTCAAGCCGCTCGAATACGGAAAAGTCCAGCCCGACATGTAGCCGCCCGAAAGCCGCGCCGCGATTTCTCCGACCATCGGTCCATTCTTCGTCATCTTGATGTCGGCCTTCGCCGCGCCGTGGCTCAATCCCAAAGATTTTATTCCGCAGGCGAAAGTTTTTATCAGCGCGATGTATTCTTTGTACGGAACTTGAGACGGCATCGTGTGCCCCATCTCGATGAAATAAGGCGGAAAGAAAATGTGGCGTTTTGCGAATCCCGTAATCGTGAGCGTGCCGTCATAGACGAGCGCGTCAATCGAAAATTCAGGGCCTTCCATATATTCTTCCAAAATCGCAGTTCCAGTCCGCGAAAACCCGAACGCGGCTTCAAGGGCGGGAAAAAGCTCGTTCTCGCCGCGAACCATTCGGCAGCCGCGCGCGCCCATATTGTCCACGGGCTTTACCACTTGCGGATAAGTCAAATTTTTCAAAACATTCGGCGGAAGGTCTTCTTCCAAAGATTCTTTTTTTATTTCCAAAAAATGCGGGCACGGAACTCGCGCGTTCTTAAAGCACTGCCGCATCAGAGCCTTGTTGCTCGCGTTTTGTGCGGCGCAAAAACTGTGCGCTTGAAATCCGCATTTTTCGGCGGCGTATGCGACGCTCGCGCTGAAATCAGTTCCGGCGGTGAACACGGCTTTAAGCCCCGCGCTTTCTTTCAGGCTCAAGGCGTAGCGGGCGATTTCCTCAAAATCCTTCAAATCAATCGGCTCGAAAAAATCGGCTTCGCCAACGCACGGAGCGGAAGGATTCGCGTCCACGACAAAAACTTTGAGTCCCAAATTTTTCGCGCTTTGGATTGCAGGTCCCTGCATCGTTCCCGCGCCCAAAATCAAAATCGAATCTTCCATTTCCCCCGCCCGACACTCGTCATTTTTTCACGCAGTAAACTTCGTAAGTGTCACCCAATTTGAACATTTTACATAATATCACAGCGAGCGAAAAAAGAAAAGTGCCTTTTTGAATTCCGTGCCTTTTAAAAAACGGAATTCGCTCCGCGTGGATTCCAGTGGAAACGATTTTTTTTATCTTGAATCCGAATCGCTCCAAAATTTTTTTGCTCCTGCGAATTTCCCAAATCGAATAATGGTCGCGCGGACTTTGCTCGAAAAATTTTTGCCGTGAAAAGCGCGCGCTCACGCCGCTCGCCGATGGCGTCGAAAAAGCGAACACCCCTCCCCTTTTCAAGAATTCGTTCGCCGAAGCCAACGCGCTTTTCAAGTCACGGACATGCTCGATCACGAACCACATCGTAAGCGCGTCGAACTGCGAAACGCCGAATTCTTTCTCCGAATCAAAATCCAAAAACGAAGCGTTCACGCATTCAAAGCCCAAATCATTTTTGACGTAGTTCACGGCGGCCACGGAAATGTCGCTTCCGAAAGGCTTGAAGCCCGCTTCGCNCGCGGCGGAAAGGAACGGCCCGTAAGCGCAGCCCACGTCGAGCAAGTTGATAGTTGATAATGAATAATTAATAGTGAATGGCGAATGTTGAATAGTTGCGGCTTGAGAATTTTTTTCCGCCGAATGAAATTTTTTCTTGGCGAGAATTTTTTTTACAATCCGAACNCGTCGCGCGCCCTGCGCTTTTATCGAATCGAAATCTTCCAAATAAGTGCGGCCGTATTGATTTTTGTATTCGCCTTCAAAATAATTTTTTTCGTATTGAACTCGGCTGTCCGTGGAAAACGCGAGGTAAATCATCTTGCAGTTCGGGCAGCGCCGGAAAGTGTGCGCGGCAGTCCTCGCAACGATTTTTCCATGCGAAGATTTTTCGCCGCAAACAGGACAATCGAATTTTTGCGCCGTCACGAGGCTTTGCAAGATTTCATTCCAACTCGATTTTTTTTCGCCGCGAATTTCAATTTCATTTTCCGAAAAAATTTTTTCAAAATATTCGCTCGTAAGTCNCGACGGATTTTTCAAAAGCGAATTCATTTTTTTCGCGGAAAGTTCGTTTTTCCCGACGCAGGCAAATCCGTATTTTCGGGAAAGATTTTTGTGAAGCGGNCTCGTGGCAAAAAGCGCGACGCGGCATCCCGCGGCCACGGCCTCGAACGCGGTGAAACCATAATGCGTAAAAATCAAATCGTATTCGAAAAGTCGCTCGCGCAAATCCTGAAGCGGCGGAAGAATTTTTATTTTTTCGTCGCCAATTTTTTTTTCGAAAGAAAATGCGTTCGGCAAAATCACGGCGACATCGACTTCGTTTTTCGAAAGCGCGCGCGCCGCGCCCAAGGCGATTTCCGCGTTCCCCTCCCCGCCGATTGCGACGAGCGCATTTTTCACGAAATCGCTTCGGGAATTTTTTTTGTTTTTCGGAAGCGGAATGAGCGCGGGATTTTGCAAATTGGACGCGCGGCGCAAATTGTACGACGGAATTATGTCGAGCAAAAAATCCGCCGCGCCGCATTCTCCGCCGTCGTCAATCGAACAGAGCGCGCCGAGCTCGCAGAATTTTTGCAAGCGCGACTTTTCGCTTTTAAAANAATCCAGCACGACCAAATCCCATTTCGCGCCGTGATCAATCATTTCTTCAATGGAAAAATCATCGGCGTTTTTCGCGGGACGAATTATTTGAAAATCATGCAAGCCGCTTTCAAACGCTTCTTCCAAAATCGAGTCGCATTCCTTTAAATCCGCGTCCGATTCGATGTAAACGAATCCGCCGATTTTTTTCGCAAGGTCGAGGCAGCGTCGCAAATGTCCCGTTCCCCTCCCCGCGCGGACGCTCGGAACGAACAGCACGTTTTTTTTCACGAACGCGTCTTCGCACGCGCCGAGAATTTCATTCGCGGAATAAGGACGAATTTTTTTTCCGCCCGAAATTTTTTCGACGATATTTTGCGCTCGCTTGAAATCGGAAAAAGTGTCGATCGTCGTCCGCAAATCAGGCGCGAAGAATTNTTCATCCGCCTTTTTGAAAACCGCCTTGAAATTTTCAGGATGATTGTAAAGGGAGGGGCCGACATGCTCGTGGTCATAAGGCGAATCGGTCAAATCCGCCGCGCGTAAAAGCGACGCCGCCTTGAAAACTTCCACGCCGCTTCCATGCGGAAGTCCCGTAAAAGTAAAGTAATCCGCGTCCGAAAAATTTTCATTGAATTCTTCGAGCGATTTTTGCGCCGCCTCGTAAAACAAAAAAGGATTGTCCGCCGTGGCGCGGACGACAATTTCGCATTCNGGAAACTGAGTTTTCAAGAGCGAGCAGAATCTTTCCAAAACGTCGTCGCGGCTTCCGGCGAAAATTTCCCAGCCGCATTTTTCCGCGACTTCTTCAAGCGCGTTTTTCGAATCGTGGTCGCACGCCAAAAAATATCGCTCGGCGGGAATTTTTTTCATCGCGTCCAGCGTCCAAGAAAGGACGCTTTCGCCGCCCAATTTTTTCAGAGCCTTTCCCGGAAGCCNCGTCGAGGAAAGCCTGCACTGCACGATTACCGCCACGCGACTTGCCATCAGATTTTTCCCCAGTCGTTTATCAATTTAAAAGCGTCGAACGAAAAGCGCAGCTCGTTTTCCCGCACCCAATTTTGCGCGGAAGAAAACTGGCGAAGCGCTTCGAAAATTCCGCACGACGAACGCGCCTTGAACGAAAAGAATTTTGAAAACGGCAAATCGGCGCGGGCGTCCTTTATCACGGGAGCCATGTTCTTGAGGAAAAATCGCAATTGCGAAATGTCGGGCGTGGAATCCACGAGCGGAATTTCCTCGGCATAGGAAAAAGAAAGTCCAGTGGAAATTTTTATCCGCTCCCCCCAAAGCCAAGCGCGGAACGCGAGATCCAAATTCTGCCAATACGGCTTTTTTATCGCGTAATCGTAGCCGCCGAGCCGCTTGAATTTTTTCGTGTTGTAGAAGCCCAAAAAATCGAACGGATAGAGCGTCGCCTCGCCGTCGGAAATCTGCAAGTCGGACTCGATGTTCAAAACCGATTTTTTTACGCCCGGAATGAATTTTATCGGAACGGATGTTTTGTCCTGCACGAAAAGGCGCGGCGCGATGCAAAAAACATCCTGCGCCGCCAAATTCTCGGAAAGCTGCGCCGTGAGAACGCTCGGCGTGATGCGAATCGAATCGCGCAAAACCAGCGCGCAAGGCGAATCGATTTCCGACATCGCCACATTTATCAANTCTCCGTCGGCGGCCCTTTCAAGCGGAATCACGAATTTCACTTCGGGAAAATTCTGGAGCAAATCGTCCAAATTGAAATTCTTCGAATCGTTTTCCACGGAGATGATTTTTTCAAATCCGCACTTTGAAAGATTCTCCAAATTTTGCAAGCGCAAATAGCTGTTGCCGCTGTTCAGCAAAATCGCCGCCACATTCAAAGCGGCCTTTTTTTCCGAACGCCTGCCGCCGAGAATCGTGCAATTTATCTGCCGCTCGTTAAAAATTGAAGATGTAGTACTCATCGCATTTTCCGCAGCGAACGCCGTAATTTTTTTGAATGTGCTCGCGCAAAGCAGAATTCTTCTTCTTCCAAATTTCTTCCAAATCGGAATCGAAAACATTTCCCAAAATTTCAGCGTCGTCAAATGGCAAGACTTCGCGGCAAAGCGGAACGCTTCCGTCAAAGAGAATTTCCATGTCGCGCCGCAAATGCCAGCACGGCTCGCGCACCACAGGCGCAAGGTCGGCGGATTTTATCGAAGGAAGCGCGGCGCAAAAATTGTCGTATTTTTGGATGATGAACTTTCCGCCGGTCGCGCTCGACTTTTCGCTCCACGCGCGGAAAAAATTTTCAAGCTCGTCTTCATTTTGCGTCGTGCGCGTGAACTGCGCGTAAGTCTCGCAAAAATCCGAGGAAAGAATTTTCATCGCCGAAACCGCGTCCGCCAAATTCGCGCCGCCATGAAGCTCAAAAAATTTCCCGTCCGAAAAAGCGTCGAGCGAAACCGCGAAAATTATTTTCCTTCGATTTTCGTTCGGAACAAAATCAAGAATCTTTTTGTACGACGCGCTTTCGACAAAATCCTTCAACGCCGCGCCGTCAATTTCCAAAAACGCCGTCAAGCCATTTTGGAAAATCTCGCGCACAAAACATTCAATTTCGGGATGCAAAACCGCCTCGCCGAAAAGCGAAAGCGAGACTACGGCATCATCCGAAAGCGACTTCATTTTTTTCACGAGCGCGGAAAATTTTTCAAGCGGCATGCGCAATTGCGTCGAACAAATTTTTTCGCCGTAACGCTTTTCAAAAAAATCCGCGTAAGGCGAAAACGGCGGCGGCACTTTGCAAGAACAGTTCACCTGAACGTTGTAGAACGCGGGCACGGTTTTCAAAACTTCGTCGCATTCCCTGGCGATTTCGGAAATCGAAATCACGTTCTCTTCGCCGACTTTTTCCGAATCAAGTTCGAGAAGTTCCGCGCGATTTTCTTCGACGATTTTTTTCGCCAAATTCTTCGCGCTCAAAAAATTAATTTTCTCGTCGCACAAAAAATTCATCCGCAAAAGCCGATAGTCGTGGCTTGCGATTTGAGTTTCAATTTCAAAAGAATTTATGTCGGACTTTATGACATCGAAAATCGAATCTTTCGTGACGGCGGCGCTTCCCTGCCCGCCNGCGATTTTTTCGCACAACGCGCAAATTATCGAAGCCGCGCCCGCATCAAGAATTTCAGGCGCGAAGCCCGCCGGATAGCCGTCGGCAAAAGTGTATTCGGCCTTGTATTCTGTGTGCAGGCGAACGAGTTCCTTTGAAAGCGGCGCGTCCAAAAATGCCGCCGAAGCGTTGGCGTAGACGATGCACGACTCGGACGAATCCTTCGCGAGCGCGGACATTTTTTCAAGCAAGCGCGCGACGTTCCAATTTTCTTCGGCAAGGCAAAAAACATCTTTTGAGCCGAGCGAAGCGAGCGCGCTTTTTACCGCCGCCTCGTTTTTCGAAAAACAAAAAACCGCGATTTTCGAAGGCGGAAAACTTTGCGCGAGCGACATTGCCCAAGCCAAAGAACGCTCGAACGCGCTTTGCGCGCCATTTTTTGAGGGAAAGACTTTTTCAAACTGCGCCGCGCTTTCGGGCGAAAACAAAACAATTTGCATTTATGAAATCAGCATAGCACAAATCTTTTTTTTCCGCAAGCGAAAAGTCCGCTTTCAAGGAAATCAAAATTTCCGCCGCCCCAAGACTCCGCGTTCTTACTACGCGTCTTTCAACGAACGCCGCCCGCCGTTTCTGCCGGACTTACGCGACCGTGGGGGGGGGTGACGGCATCCGGCTTGTTCCAAACCATGAACAAGAATTCCTGTTCCGGAATCGGGCGCGAATAGAAGAAGCCTTGTATGAAGTCCGCGCCCGCGCCTTTCGTCATCTCGTCCTGCTCTTCGTTTTCCACGCCCTTCACCAAAATCGTCAGATAGTTTTCCTTGAAGGCGCGGATGAGATTTTTCACGAGTCCCTGAATCTCCGCCTTTTTGTTCATCATCAAGACGAACGAGCGGTCGATTTTGATTGTCTGGAAAGGAAGCGATATCACGTTCGCGAAATTCGAATAGCCCGCCCCGAAATCGTCAAGCGAAAATTTCACGCCCTCGCCCAAAAGCCTGTGCATGTTCCTGCGAACCAAGTCGAAGTCCTTCATGAAGACGCTTTCTGTAATTTCGATGGCGATGCGGCGCGGCTCGATTCCGAACCTTTCCGTCGTGGACAAAACAAATTCCACGATGTCCGGCCTCGCCATTTGCTCCACGGAAAAATTCACGGAAACAAACTCCACGACATTTCCGTTCCGCGCGATGAAGTCGCACGCCTTTTCGAAAATCACATTTCCCAGCCGTTCCACGAAGCCTTTGGACTCGGCGAGCGGAATGAATTCGGACGGCATTATGTCGCCGATTTCCGTGCCCACAAGCCGCGCCAAAGCCTCGGCGCAAACGAAACGCTTTTCGTCCACAGAATAAATCGGCTGGAAACAAATCTGGAACTGCGAAGAATTAAAATTCAACTCGCGGTCGAGAATCGCGCAAACCTTCTTGGCGCGGTTCACCTCGTCCACGTGGCTTTGGTCGCAATAGACAAATTTCTGGTCCTTGTTCTTCCTCGCGCTCGCAAGCAAATTGTTTATGAGTTCCATCGCGTCCTCGTAATTCTCGGCGTTCTGCGGAAGCTCGAGGAACGCGGCGATAAAATCTATCCGATGGCTCACGTTGTCCAAAGCCGACACCGTTTCGAAGCGCCCGAAAAAATCCGCCACGGACTTTTTCAGGAAGGGAAACTTGTTCGAAAAAATCGCGACCTTGTTCGCGCCGATCTGATACGCGCTCCTTCCGAAAAGCGACTTCAAGTTCGAATAAATTTTCACGAGCAAGGCGTTGAACGCATACACNCCCATGCGGTCCTGAAGNATGAAATAGTTCTCGAACGAAATCACGCACAAAGAGCCTTCGGGATTCTTTCGCANGGCCTTNTCAAGATTCTGCTCCGTGAGCAATCCGGTCTTCATGTCGTATTCGAGCAAGTCGGTCTGCACGCTCAGATACACCAACATCAGCGGCGCGAACGAAGAAGTGCCGGTCATGACCAAGTACGTCGAGAAAAACTGAATCAGGCTTATGCCCAAGCCCAAAATCGGATAAATCACGAACGTGACCTTTATGTGGCGCGAAAGCGTCTTTCCGACGAAAGAGACCGCCGCCAAAATCAGCATCGCGTAAAGCACAGTCTCCGCGTAAGTCACATTCTTGAGCGAGCCGCGCGTGTAGCCCAAAAGCGGATCGTAGCAGAAAATCAGGTTGAATTTGAAGTTCAAAAGAAGCATCACGACATACGCCGAAATCGGCGCGAAAAGCGCGACATAGAACGCCTTTTTGAATTTCCATGAAAGCGACAGAAATTCAAACACATAGCAGGCGAATACAAAAGGCGTCAGCCCGAGAAACAAGAAGAAAAGCGAAGTGATCGCCGCAGAAAGCGGAATCGCCTCCGCCTCGAAATGCTCGATTCGGTAAAGCGAGAATATGTCCGTGAGGCTCGAAAGGAAAGTGCACGCCACGCAGATGAAAAACAAAAGGTTCTTCCTTTCTTTCATCGAGAACGAGAAAAGCGTGTTGAAAAGCAAAACCGCCGAGAGAATCAGAATGCAGATTTCGCCAAGACAATTGTACATATCACCCAAATATTATATAATACTAAAAATTTTTTCAATAGGAGTCATTGAGAAAAATGTTCCGAAAAATGCGGCGGGAAAGGCAGCAGCTCTCGCGCGAGGAGACGCTCGCAATACTGAAAGGCGGAAAGACCGCGATCCTCGCATTGAGCGGCGACGACGGCTATCCCTACGCCGTTCCCGTGAACTACGTCTTCTGCGAGGCGGAAGCGGAATCCGCCTCGCCCGGAAAGATTCTGTTCCACGGCGCGAAGTCCGGCCACAAAATCGACGCGCTCGAAAGGTGCCAGAAAGTGAGCCTTTGCGTGATCCAAAAGGACGACGTGATAAAGGAAAAGTTGAGCACGGCGTACAAAAGCGTCATCGTCTTCGGCAAGGCGCGAATCTTGAAGGACGAAGAAGAGACCTTTCGCGCGGCGGAAATCCTCGGCCTGCGCTACAATGACGACGCGCGCTTCGTCCGCGAAGAAATCCGCCGGACGCTCGACGCGCTCTGCTGCGTGGAAATCCAAATCGAGCACGCGACGGGAAAGCAAGGAAGCACGTTTTTGGG
>WFLX010234257.1_pt1 | contig 10544 bp, 10 predicted proteins | sample 4967041 | NCBI WGS metagenome assembly WFLX01 (sample SAMN12857096, study PRJNA449069) | gut metagenome | isolation source: stool from male and female vole | host: Microtus ochrogaster | place: USA:Florida | collected 2017
ACTCTTTTATAAATCCAATTCCTTCTTCATTCTCATCTCTGTTTCCATCTTCTTCTAACATCTTTTTTAACTTATCAACCCAAGTTTCTGGATTTTGATCTTTAAACACACTTAAAAGTTTATAAATATTATGAACACTTTTTATGTCTTGTTCGTTTATTACAATCTTTTGCAACAGTTCCTTCCGAACATATTCTTTTCCTGAGTCTTCTAAAGAATATATTGTAAACTTGCCTTGTCTCTCCATTTTTATTGGTGATGGCTCCGCCTCATTTAATCTCTTTATGATAGCATTTAATCCACTTGCCGAAACAAGAACCCTATGCGACAGCACCGAATGCAACATATCCTCATCTTCAAATATCTCAAACAAAACAGCATCTTTATACTTCTGTTTCAAATTATAAATAGTCTGTTTTTCTGCCAACTCAAATTTAGTCACTTTGGAAGGCAATGTTATAGTTTCAGACGGTAATGTACCTGTTTTTTCTAATTCAACCATAATTTTTCCCCATAAAAAATTTGTTATATAAATGCTATCATAGATTCTTTACTATAGCAACCCCAAAATAAACTTTATTCCAACTATTATGAACAATATCATCAAAACATGAACAATATTAATGTATTTCGGAAAAAATTCTAAAAAGATTTACTTCACAAAACCCTTTTTATAAAAACATAATAAACTTTGTATACTCATAGCAAACAGTAAATAATTCAATATTGTTCATATTTCTATACACCCTTTTTCATATATACGGTTCTATTATCAAAATAACTAAAAAAGGCGGAAACAGTGCTGCAAAAAAATTGCAGCATTGTCTCCGTCCCTACTCATAAAACCGGATTGCCTTAATAAAAATCGTATTGACGATTAGGTAAACATGGCTATCTCCATGCAAGTCGCCATTTTCAAGGCCTTTTGTGTATTATAAATATATTACCATCTCATGCTTTCATCTACTTATATCAACTTTCGCTCTTTTATTGACTGATAATTTATAAATACCCCTTTATTACAGCCAAGACAAAATTCCATCTATATCTGGAGTGTTTGGATCCTTTCTGCCTTGCTCACACTCATAAAGATAATTTTGACAAGCAACTATAATATTCCTTTCATTTTTGTCTAATATGGACTTAATCCCCTGCATGTAGGCATTGTTTTCAATTCTATATCGCTGTATGTATTTACTATCTATTGGAAATAATTTTGTATAATGTACCCCATGCCTGTTTCCTGTTTTGGTGGCAGAATTAGGCGGAAGCGAAAAATATTGTTCTTTCGGTACATTAGAGGGAATATTTGATCGGAGTGGCACTACAAACTGATGGTTCTTTCCTTTGTATTTTAATTTCATAATCAAAACACATGGTCTGCCGCTTTTATTAAATAGCATTTCTTGGTCAGTACCCTGTTTTTTACATTCCTGATAAAACTGATCTCCAACTTTTACTAATTGCATCTATGTATCTCCTGGAATCGTTTCCTTTGTTGTTGTCAGAAAGAGTTAAAGCCACCTATGAGGTGGCTTTAACTCTACAAGTGAATAATATTCTGAGCGTTATTCGCGCTGAACAAATCTCTTTGTTCACTTATAGTATATGTAATTCTTATATCATAGTCAATCTTTTTTGTGCGATTTTACTATTACACAATACCCTGAGCGTTCATAGCATCCGCAACTTTCAAGAAGCCTGCGATGTTTGCACCAGCTACATAGTTTCCTTCCATTCCGTACTTCTTAGCAGCGTCATCCAAATTGTGGAAAATATTTACCATAATATTTTTCAGCTTGGAATCAACTTCCTCGAAGGTCCAGCTAAGTCTCTCGGAGTTCTGGCTCATTTCCAATGCGGAGGTAGCTACACCGCCTGCATTTGCAGCCTTGCCGGGTGCAAATAATACACCGTTAGCCTGCAGATACTCGGTTGCTTCAATGGTAGTAGGCATGTTTGCACCTTCTGCAACTGCGATACATCCGTTTGCAACAAGTGCCTTTGCATCATCAATAAGAAGCTCATTCTGTGTTGCGCAGGGAAGAGCAACATCACACTTGATGCTCCATACGCCTCTGCCCTCATGATACTGAGCGCTGGGTCTTGCTGCTGCATATTCGGTCAGTCTTGCACGTTTTACCTCTTTTACTTCCTTAAGAAGTGCTACATCAATTCCTTCGGGATCATATACCCATCCGGTAGAATCAGAAACAGTTACCACCTTTGCGCCTAACTGCTGTGCCTTCTGTGCTGCATAAATAGCTACGTTTCCGGAACCGGAAATTACAACTGTCTTACCACTAATGTCATGTCCGTTGCACTTTAACATCTCTTCTGTCAGATATAACAGACCATAACCGGTAGCTTCTGTTCTTGCCAGAGATCCGCCGTAAGATAAGCCCTTACCGGTGAGAACGCCTTCGTATACGCCCTTGATTCTCTTGTACTGTCCATACATAAAACCGATTTCTCTTGCGCCTGTACCGATATCACCTGCAGGAACGTCTGTATCTGCGCCAATGTATTTGTTTAACTCTGTCATAAAGCTCTGGCAGAATGCCATAACTTCTCTGTCTGATTTGCCCTTAGGATCAAAGTCGGAACCACCTTTTCCACCACCGATGGGAAGTCCGGTAAGGGAATTCTTGAAGATCTGCTCAAATCCGAGGAATTTGATAATACCAAGATTTACACTGGGGTGAAGTCTTAAGCCTCCCTTGTAAGGTCCGATTGCGCTGTTAAACTGTACACGGAATGCATTGTTAACCTGAACCTGTCCCTTATCATCTACCCAGGGAACTCTGAATAACAGCTGTCTTTCCGGTGTAACTAATCTCTCCAGCAGAGCATCTTTCTTATAAGCTTCTTCGTTTGCTTCAATAACTACTCTGAGGGACTCCAGAACCTCCTTTACGGCCTGATGGAATTCTGGCTGCGCAGGGTTCTTTTCCACTACCATCTGATACACTTCATCAACATATGACATTTTACTTTCCTCCTTAAATTATAAAACACACGGGTACTTTACCCGTGCGTCCACGTTTTTCCCAATGCATATTATATAACGTACTTTCCAAAATCACAAGACACTTTAAGCAATTAAATCGGAAAAGTTTAAAAAAATTAAAGATACTGCTTTAGGCGCTCAATATTTTTTTCGACAAAATCCATAAGCTCCTTTGCTATTTCCATAGACACATCCCCTGCTTTCTCGTGGTGATTGACAGATTTCCACATACTTGTAAGTCCACGGTTTGAGCCCTGTATCAGCATTTCCGCAATATGGCTGGTACTGGTGTTTAACATGGTATTCATATTGACACTGCCCTTCAGCATCATATCCTGAAAACCATTATCCCGATAAAAGGCAGCCTTCCCGCTTAACAGCCTGTCCGCAGCCTTATTATAGATTTCCGCATATTTCATGGATTCCCGTGCCATCTGCACGGACAATGTATCATCATAAATTTTGCCGCTCAAGGCGTCTATCGCCTTCATCGCCATTTTTGTATTTCTTTGTACATCCTGAAGGATACCAATATCATCACTCTTCATTTTTAAAATCCTTTCTTCCTCTCGCAATTCTGCCGCCATTACTTCACTTCCTATTACCACCAGACACCGCCGCACTTCTTATTAAAAAACAGAATGAACAAACTGTCCATTCTGTTTTAGTATTGCCTTATTTTTTAAAAATATGCCTTATTCTGCCGCTTCTGCCTGTTCGTCTTCCTTCTCCGGCAAGGAAGGAGTTTCCTCCTGCACTTCCTCCTGTACCTTCTCAAAAGGATAAACAATTCCCCATTCCTTACGAAGATTATCCATCATCTTCATTACCCGGATAGTCTCACTGTGAGGCATCTCCACACACTCCATCTGATGATCCCGAATCGCACGGATACACGCTTCCACCTCATATTCGTAACCAGATATCTGCTTCGGTCTCTTATACTCAGCCAGCTTTTTGTATGAAGTATCATATACCGCAATGCTCTCAAAATTATTAATATTTTCTACAATTGCAAAGCCCTTTGTACCGTAAATGATACCTTTGCGATCACTTAACGATACCATAGAGCTGTTCAGTACGGCACATTTCCCATCCATGTACTGAATGGTGATGGTATTCTGCTGATCTACTCCTGTATCCGTATAGGTACAACAGGAGTGAATCTTATCAATATTATTTCCAAAAATCATCAGAGCAAAATTAAGCGTATAGACTCCTACATCCAAAAGCGCCCCTCCCGCCAGAGCCGGATTTTGAAGCCTTTCCACTTTATCAATCACATATCCTAAATTTGCCGTAAGCGTCTTCGGCTCTCCAATCACACCGCTTCCCACAACCTCTCGGATTGTCGTAAGCATGGGCATATAACGCGTCCACATGCCTTCTGTGATAAACACACCATTTTCCTGAGCAATCCGAAACAATTCTTCCGCCTGATATGCATTTGCGGTAAATGCCTTTTCGCACAAAACCGGTTTCCCGTTTATCAGACAAAGTTTTGCATTTTCAAAATGCTCCGAATGCGGTGTTGCTACATAAATCAAATCAATCTTACTGTCTTTGGCCAGTTCCTCATAGGAACCATAAGCCTTTTTACAGCCATGCTTTCCAGCAAACACTTCCGCTCTAATCTTTTCCCTTGATGCAACGGCATAAAGCCTTACACCCTTCATCCGTTTTATCGTCTCTGCCATGACTGACGCAATATTGCCTGCTCCCATAATCCCAATATTGACTTTTCCGATCATGTTTCCACCCCCCTGGTATTTTGAAAGCCGAAACCCCTCTCATTAGTAAATCGAGCAGGGATGGTTTCTCCCCTGCGTATTAAAAAAGCAGGCTGACCGGCCGGTCAGCCCACGAATTACCTTTATTCCACATAATCAGACTTTACAAATGCAGTCTGTCCTTTGTATTTGATCTTAGTCCATCCATCCGCCTGTTTCATAACAAGCTCAAACTCATCACCCGCATAAGCAGTTCCCAGTGCTGCGGAATCCGTGCTGGCGCTCTTACGTATCTTAACGCTCTCCTTTGCCTTAACAGTTCCGGATGTAGTCTCATTGGAAACCGCCGGCGTATTATCCGGATCTTCTTCCTGCACCGCTGCTACTACCACCAATTCCTCTTCCACTACTTCCAGGTAATCACTTTTGATAAATGCCTCTCCGCCGTTATAGCTGACTTTGCTCCAGCCATTCCCACGCTCCTCTAAAAGCTGAAACTCCTGACCGACTTGTGCTTTGTCAATACGATCAGCCTCCTCACTGTCAGAAGAACGAATATTTACCACATCCGTAGCACGTACTGTCTTTGCCACCATTTGAGTTTCCTGCTCTGCCTCTTCCTCCGGTTCCGGTTCCGAAACTTCTACCTCCGGCTGTTCTGCCTGTGCAAGAATCTCGCCCACATCCTCATTAATCTTTTCTCTCAGATAGGCAATATATTCTTCCAGCTCTTCATCTTCTGCAAGCAGTTCGTTGTACTCCACAACAACCTTATTGTTCAGATCTACTACATCGTCCTGAAGCGTAATCTCTTTGATATAATTTCTTATAGTCGTATCATTGGTTCCGTCATTAATAAAATAACTTCCGTCATCATTCAGTCCGATATAAAATGTCTGCATTCCCGGAAGCTCCTGCTCCATCTCAGAAAACTTGACCTCAGAGCACACATATGCCACATATGCATTCTCAGTCAGACCCGGCTTGGTGTAGACATCAAGCACCGGATAAGACTCCACATATTTGCTCATCTCTTGGACCTTAATGATCTCAATCTCATCTAAGTAAGTATTTAACTCAGAAATCACATCAACATCTCCTGAAGCCTGAGCATCATAATAGGCACGAACCAGATTATTAATCTCCGGATGTGCATTTTCTTCCAGTTCATATTCAGGAATCTCCAGCCCTTCCACGGAAACAGCCGTTTCTTCTTCGGTAGGGACCGCCATCGCTGCCTGTTCCGCTTCCTTTTCCAAAGCTTCCCGGTGATTGGCATTTACTGCAATGATAACAGTTATGATTACGCATACAATCAGGACAAGCGGCATTACAATTTTGCTGTGATCCATAATAAAGTCCCTGACGGTTATGACTTTTTCTCTCAGCGTATGCATTTTGTTCTGATTTGAATGATTCATAGCTTTCCTTTCTTAAATTATTTCAGTTACTGAATATCCAAGGTGATGCAAATGCACCCGACAGGAATCGAACCTGCATTAAAGGCGTCGGAGGCCTTCGTTCTATCCGTTAGACTACGGGTGCATGTTGTGATCCCTACCCCTTTGCGGCCATTTGGGATCTGTAAATATTACAAATTTGTTACATCACCTTGAATATCATATCATATGACTTTATGATTGTCCAGTCCATCAATTATAAAAAAATTGTGAAAAATCTTCTTTTTTTATGATAATAATAAAATATCATCCGTTATTTTGTTGTAATAATAGACACTATCCGCCAAAACTTCCTCTTCTGCGACCTGTGTCCTGTTTATATCTGTCACAATTTCCCGAAGTTCTTCTCCTCCGGATGCCGCATTTGCCGGCACCAAAATCACCTCATGAATAGAACTTGGAAGAATATAACAGTCCTGACCCATCTTCTCCGCAAAGTTTTTTAATAAGTCCGGATAAAGCATACACACCGCACCATAAAGCTTCTGTTTATTCGATAACACATACATGGGAATTGTCCTTTTCCCGTTCTTATGACCGGACAGCATCAGAATGTCTGTCCATTCCTCCTCAGTAATCCCCAGCTTGCAGAGTTCCTCATTATTAAAGCTTTTTCCCAGCTCTGTGGAAAGAATCTGTTTCATCACATGATCCATACTCTCTATCTTTCCCGGAAAGAGTCTAGGAGTATTCTCAATAGCTTTCTCCAGCAGTTCTCCTTCCTCAATCCCCCACTGTTTCCGATGTGTGTGATAAATCAAAACGGATGCCTTTCCTTCAAAAGGAACTTCCTGAACAGGATAATAGACCACCAGCGCCAGATCATAAAAAAGCTTATGTGGAATCTCCGTTAGCAGTTCCTTATTCTTTTTTGCATTGATTAACTTTACAGCCACCTTTTCTTTTACCTTTTNATANTCGAGNAAANCCGAAAAGTCCAAATNTTCCTTCACCTCANCTTTCANAAACTGATNNTNAATNCGTTCTGCTTCCTTTTTCACTTCTTCCTCCGTAATGTCCTTGTGATAAATACCATCAATATAAAAGGTAGGAGATGTGTTACATCCGGTCCTGCTGATAACAACTCCAGTCAGTTCAATCCCATTATTCTTTTTGACATTATGGGCAAATACTGTGTAATTCTCTCCGAGCCTGTCTTTCAGATGTGACAAAATGATTTGAGTAAATGACTTGAAATTAATAGATTTGTTGTTCATAGAATACCTCTTCCTTTAAATTTGCTGACATACTTTGGGAACAAAAAAAGACAATGAATGAATTCATTGTCTTTCAGGCTTTTATTGATTTGGATTATGAACCTATACTCTGGAAAGGTATTCACCTGTTCTGGTATCAATCTTGATCACATCATGCATTTCAACGAATAGAGGCACATTGACAACTGCTCCTGTCTCTACGGTAGCCGGCTTCGTTGCACCTGTTGCGGTATCACCCTTGAATCCGGGCTCTGTATCCGTGATCTCAAGTTCTACAAATAAAGGCGGTTCAACGGAAAATACGCTGCCATTATGGGAGCACATCTTAACCATTTCGTTTTCTTTGACAAATTTAAGTGCGTCTCCNACTGTTTCAGCATTTAACGCAACCTGATCGTAAGTTTCAACATCCATAAAGTTNTACANATCTCCNTCTGAATACAGATACTGCATATCCTTTCTGTCAATTCGTGCCTGAGGACATTTTTCAGTAGGTCTGAATGTCTTCTCTACCACACCGCCGCTCTTGATATTTTTCAGCTTCGTTCTGACAAATGCTGCTCCCTTACCGGGTTTCACATGCTGGAACTCAATAATCTGGTAAACATTATTATCTAACTCAATTGTAATACCATTTCTGAAATCACCTGCAGAAATCATAAATATATTCCTCCTAAATTTTCACGTTATAATTCTTTACCAGTTTAATATAAAAAATGATATTTTTCAACTACTTTCCTAAAATCTTCTGACAAAATTAGCGTTTAGTTTCGCCCCTTAAGCTCTATTACCGCATCAATTGCCTCCAGATACCCCTCAAGTCCATGCCCATAAATCTGTTTGTCGCAAGCAGGGGCCGTGACAGAAACTTTGCGGAATTCTTCTCTCGCAGTAATATCGGAAATATGAATTTCCACTTTGGGAATCTGAATACTTGCCAGTGCATCATGAATTGCATAGCTGTAGTGTGTATAGGCACCCGGATTGATTACAATTCCTTCCGTTCCGTCAAAATAGGCATCCTGAATCCGGTCAATAATGGCGCCTTCATGATTGCTTTGAAATACCTCAATCACTGCGCCGCATTCCTTTCCCTTTTCCCCGATCAAATTTAACAGATAATCATAATCCTGCGTTCCGTAAACCTCTTTTTCCCGAATTCCCAAAAAATTTAAATTAGGACCATTGATCACCAAAATCTTCATTTCCCGATTCCTCCCTTTTCTTCTAAATTATCTTTGATCTGTTCAATAATCTCATCGAAAGTCCGTCCGGATACATCAATGATCACATCCGCACAGGCACTGTAACTGTCTCCTCTTGCTTTCAACAACGTTCTGATCTGCCCTAACGGATCATCAACCTGTAAAAGCGGTCGGGTGGTATCTGTCTTAAGTCTTTCATAAATCACTTCCGGTGATGCTTTTAAATAAAACACCCTGCCAAGCTGGGAAAGTAATTTTCGGTTTTCCTCTCTTACCGGAAGCCCTCCACCAAGCGATATGATCTGATTATCGCAGGTTCTGATCAGCTCTTCAAGGCATGCTGTTTCCATTTTTCGGAAAGCTTCCTCACCCTCTCTGTCAAAAATCTCAGATACTGACATTTTCTGCTTATTCTCTATCCATTTATCTGTATCGATCATGGTCTGCTTTAATGCATAAGAAAGCCTGATTCCTACGCTGGTCTTCCCACTTCCCATAAATCCTGCCAAAATAATGTTATTTTTCATTATAAATCTCTCTTTCAAGTCTTTCGTAAACCTGCATTGCCATTTCCTCAGAAACGGAAACCTCATTCCAGAGTTCATAAGCAATAATTCCCTGATACAAAAGCATCTTCAGGCCATGATATGCCTTTCCGCCGCTTTGCCTTACCAGCTTCATAAAAGAGGTATCCCGGGGCTTGTAAATCAGATCATAACCGGTATGGATCTTTTCATAAAAGGCCCTGTCCTGAATGATCACATCCTCTATATTGGGATATAGTCCCACACTAGTAGCCTGAATAGCAAGAAACTTTTGATCCGGAAGCGCTGGATAATCCTCAAGTGCCATAGGGTAGATACACTCTCTGCCGCTTTTAGAATTCACTTCCTCTGCTGCCAGCTTTGCCTTGTCTGCGGAGCGATTTAACATGTAAACCTTTTTTACATGATGCACGGCACAAAGAAAAGCCACTGCTCTTGCCGCACCGCCTGCGCCAAGAAGAATCACCTCTTGATCTTCTAATTCGATTCCTTCACTTACCAGGGCACGATACAATCCCGGCATATCCGTATTATACCCCTTAAATCCACCTTCACAACGCACAAGGGTATTGACCGCTCCAATCTTCTGCGCCAGTTCATCCAGCTGAACCAGGCTTTCCATCACCTGACTTTTATAAGGTACTGTCACGTTCACCCCCAGCACGTTCAGCGCATGTGCCCCTTCCACCGCCTGCTGCACCTTTCCCTCCTCTACATGAAAAGGCACATAAACAAGATTATGGGAGAGCAGCCCCGCAAGTGTATTGTGGATCAGCGGAGACATGGTATGTTCCACCGGGTTTCCAATCAATCCACAGATTCTCGTATGTCCGTCAATCATTTCCCTCTTCCTTTCTGTCTCTCATCCTGCCAGATATTTTTTTCCTTCTTTGATACACTTTCTTTTATAAAAAAAGAGTACGATCCTCTCCAGATAGCGCTTTAAAATAATTTGAATTTCTTCCTTCTTGTCAATAGGCTGCACCAGCAAGGCAAAAATCCCAGCATTTCTTGCTCCCCATACATCCGTAAACAACTGATCTCCCACAAACATCGTATTGCTTCTGTCTGTTCCCATCTTCTCCATTGCTGTCAAATAGCCCTTTGAGCCTGGTTTTCCTGCTTTAAATATATATTGAACCTGCACTGCATCGTTAAACATTTTTACTCTCGGTTCCTTATTGTTGGAAAGCAGCAGGATATGAAACCCCATCTTCTTAAGACTCGAAAATAATTGAATGCTTCTCTCATCCGCAGGCGCTCCGTGGCAGACCAGCGTGTTGTCAATATCAAAAATAATTCCCCGATAACCGGCATCGTAATAACTCTGAAAATCAATTTTATAAGCGGAACTAATATACAGATCCGGATAAAAAC
>WFLX010037406.1_pt1 | contig 10543 bp, 10 predicted proteins | sample 4967041 | NCBI WGS metagenome assembly WFLX01 (sample SAMN12857096, study PRJNA449069) | gut metagenome | isolation source: stool from male and female vole | host: Microtus ochrogaster | place: USA:Florida | collected 2017
TGCTGTCGCCGAGGTCTATCTGATTTTGCACCAATCCCTTTCCGAAAGAGCGGCGTCCTACGAGCAGACCTCTGTCGTTGTCCTGGATAGCACCGGCAAAAATCTCGCTTGCGCTGGCCGATCCTTCGTCGATTACCACGGCAATCTTTTCGTTCTGGAAGGCTCCCGAGCCATCGCTGCCTATCATTCTCTCCGATTGCGGAGTACGTCCGCGGGTCGACACAATCGGTGAGCCTCCGGGCAGAAATTCGTTGGCCATCAGTATGGCCGGCTCCATATAGCCACCGGTGTTGCCACGCAGGTCTATGATATATTGCTGCGCGCCTTCCCCCTTAAGATTGACCATTGCGTTGAGAAATTCCATATAGGTGGAGCGGCCGAATTTGTTGACCCTCACGTAGCCGGTCTCGGGAGCTATCATATAGGCGGCGTCGATAGAGGTGACGGGTATGTCGCCGCGGGTCACCTCATAAGTGAGCATATCGGGCGCGGTGGCTCGCATCACGCCGAGCTTCACCGTAGTGCCTTTCGGGCCTTTGAGGCGGGAGCGGAGCTTCTCGGAGTTGAGCTTCACACCGGCCACTATCGAATCGTCGACGGTGACAATGCGGTCGCCTGGAAGCATACCGACCTTCTCGGCCGGTCCGCCCGACACTATCTCAACCACCGTGGCGGTGTCGGTGAGCATATTGAACACCACTCCGATACCTCCGAAAGAGCCTTCGAGCACCTGATTGGTCTCTTCGAGTTCGGAAGCGGGGATATACACGGTGTGGGGGTCGAGTTTGGCGAGAATGTCGGGGATGCTCACCTCGAGTATGCTGTCGGGGTCCACATCGTCAACATATTCCGTGGCCACGAGCGACATTATCTCATGGATTTTCTTCTCTACCTGGGTCTCGGTACGTCCGCCGAGAAAATATCCGCCTGCAATAAGTCCGCCCACGAAAGCCACGGCTATCACAAGCGGCATCCATACGGCAGCGCGTTTAATATTAGGGTTCATTTCAATCTATGGTTGAGGTAACTCAGTTGATAGAATTATTCTGAAATTTCAGGGATGTGCACCACTTCAATGCCGGCGCGACGCAGCAGTTCTATGCCGTCGGCTATACGGTAGAGCTCGTTGAACACCACCCGTTTGATACCGGCCTGGATGATGAGCTTGGCGCACTCCATGCAGGGAGAGGCGGTGACATAGAGGGTGGAGCCGTCGCTGGAGTTGTTGCTCCGGGCCACTTTGGTTATGGCGTTGGCCTCGGCATGGAGCACATAGGGCTTGGTCACACCCGAGGAGTCTTCACACACGTTTTCAAATCCGGCCGGAGTGCCGTTGAAACCGTCGGAAATTATCATCTGGTTCTTGACAAGGAGAGCTCCGACCTGTCGCCTTACGCAATAGGAGTTCTCTGCCCATATAGCCGCCATGCGGAGATAGCGTTTGTCAAGAATAGTGCGTTTTACAGTCTGATCCATTACGATTGCAAAGTTATTGCTTTTTTGTGCAAAAAATCTACTTATCGTTGTGAAAAACTTGTGACAGTCTGTGTTCGAGCTCCGCAGAGGAGAGTCTGGTGGCAAGCACCCCTCTGTGGGCAACCGATATGCCGCCGGTCTCTTCGCTGACCACTATCGCAAAAGCATCCGTGGCCTGCGATATGCCCAGCGCGGAGCGGTGGCGCAGACCGAGAGCTCNCGGCACATTGCGGTCGTGGCTCACCGGCAGGATGCAGCCGGCCGACTTGATGCGGTCGTTGGCTATGATCATTGCGCCGTCGTGGAGCGGGGAGTTCTTGAAAAATATGTTTTCAATCAGTCGCGAATTGATGAGCGCGTCGATTATGTCGCCCGACTTCTCGTAGTTCTCCAGACTCATATCCTGCTGTATGACTATTAGAGCGCCGGTCTTGGTCTTGGCCATGTTCATGCACGCATACACCACCGGGAGCACATACTGGCGCGAGCGGTCCTCATGCTGCCCGTGGGAGTGGTGGAATAGATTCTTTAGAAACCGCCATCGCTTATGGTCACCGAGCTCCACGAGAAATCGCTTTATCTGGTCCTGGAAAAGGATTACGAGCACCAGCAGACCGATACTCATAAACTTGTCGAGTATCGTGCCGATNAGCTTCATCTCNAGTATCTGAGAGGCAAACACCCATACCACGATAAAGGCGAGCACACCGAAAAATATGTTGATGGTNCCCGACTCTTTCATTATCCNGTAGAGNTAAAAGAGCAGAAGGGCGGCAATGGCTATNTCGAGCGCGTCGCGAATTCCGAAGGCTTCCATATTTCAGATATTGGAGAAGGTGTGAGTGAATATTTCCACGCTTTGGCGGCAGGNGAGNGGGTCNTGCACGCGNAGTATGTCGGCTCCCTGCATCAGCGCAATCGTATCGGCCGCTACGGTGGCTTCGAGAGCTTCGTCAGCCGGGATGGAGAGGGTGCGTGTGAGCATCGACTTGCGCGAAACCCCTACGAGCAGCGGTAGCCCGAAGGCTTCTTTGAGCAGCGGCAACTCGCGGAGCAGGGTGAAGTTTTGCTCTGCGGTCTTGGCGAAGCCAAATCCGGGGTCTATGATTATGTCGCTCACACCCATGAGGTGAAGCTTCCGGATCTTGCCGGACAGCTCCGAAATCACTCCGGCAGTCACGCTCGCGTCGGCATAGTCGGTGAGGGTTTGCATGGTTTGGGGGGTACCACGCATGTGCATCATAATGTAGGGTACCCGTAAGGCAGCCACCGTGTCAAACATCTCCGGGTCAAGGTCTCCACCCGATATGTCGTTGATTATATCGGCTCCGAGCTCCTCAACGGCCATGCGAGCCACCGAGGCGCGGAAAGTGTCAATAGACACCGGCACATCTTCGCTCACTGCGCGGAGCTCTTTCATGGCTACCCGCAGCCGGCGCATCTCCTCTNCCTCAGTCACCTCATCCGCTCCCGGGCGAGATGAGTAGGCACCTAAGTCGATGATATCGGCCCCCTCGGCAAGAAAACGCTCTACACTCCGCCCCACGCTGCCCGACTGGGTGTGGCGCGAAGGAGCGTGAAACGAATCGGGGGTGGCATTGAGGATTGCCATCACCTGGGGGCGGCTGATTTCGAGCAGAGTGCCGCGGATATTAAGGGAGAACGGTGTCAATAGAGCGATATTTTTACGCGAAGTTAGGAAGAATGCTGTATATAAGCAAAAAAACTTGCGCTATAGTGCTCAGAGGGTTATTATGCCTATGGAGTTGAGGAATACCAGGGCGATGCACACCGGAGCCACATAGCGGAGGCAGAACACTATCACTCCGAGCATCCGCAGCTTGAAAGCACCGTAATCCGTGAGCTGGTCGCGCACGAACCGGCGGTCTAAGAACCACCCTACGAAGATAGATGTAATCATACCTCCGATGGGGAGCAGCACATTGGACGATGCGTANTCAAACAGATTGAAAACCGTAAGCCCGAACACTTTGAAATCGCTAAGGCANCCGAAGCTCAAGGCGCAGAGCACTCCGAACACGGCAGCCACAGTAGTGTTGAGTATAGTGGCCGAGCGGCGCGACATCTTCTTCTCCTCCACGAAAAACGCTATCGAAATCTCACTCATCGAAATGGTGGAGGTCAGCGAGGCAAGCAGCAGCAGGAAGAAGAAGAGGCTCGACCACACGACTCCCAGCGGCATGGAGTGGAAAATGGAGGGGAGTACCTCGAACACGAGTGTAGGACCCGCAGCCGGGGAGAATCCGAAGGTGAACACCGCCGGGAAAATCATTATACCGGCGAGGAGGGCAACCGTAGTATCGAGAGTGGCTGTGATTGTGGCGTTCTTGGCAAGACGGGTGGAGTCGCTGAAATAAGATGCGTAGGTGGTCATGCAGCCCAGGCCGAGACTCAGTGAGAAGAACGCCTGGCCCATAGCGCCGAGCAACACACTCGAGTCAATCTTCGAGAAATCGGGATGGAACAGGAAGCGCAGTCCCTCGCCGGCTCCGGGGAGGGTGAGTGAATTGATGCAGAAAATCAGCAATATGANAAACAATACCGGCATGAGGATATTGCTCATCCGCTCGATACCTTTCGTCACACCGCGCACGAGGATGAGGAAGTTGAGCCCCAGGAAGAGAAGAGTCCAGATGGCCGGACGCCAGTTGCCGGTGGAAAACTCGTCGAAGCGTGCGTGATACTCCTCCATAGTGGCGAGATCGAGCGAACCGCTCACCGACTGGATGAAATATTCCAGAGTCCAGCCGGCCACCACTGAGTAGAAGCTCAGTATCAGCATNGANGCNATGATGCCCATATAGCCGGCGTAATACCATTTGCCTTTAGGGGCAAGCTTGCGGTAGGCTCCGAAGATATTGCTCCGGGTGCCTCGTCCCATGAGAAACTCAGCGCAGATAACCGGCACGCCGATGATAAAGATAAAAAAGATGTAGCACAGCATGAATGCTCCGCCACCATGAGTGCCTGCCTCATAAGGGAAACGCCAGATATTGCCGAGCCCTACGGCTGAGCCTACTGTTGTGGCGATAACTCCGAGACGGGTAGCAAACTGTACGCGTGTTGTTTTGGGTTGTTCTGGTGAGTTCATCAGGTGAAAAAATCTATTGTTCTACGGGCTCGTCGAGAAAACTGCGCTGAGGGCCATCGGGTCGTTGGGTGCGGGGTGCCGAAGCCTTTTTCTTCTTGCGTGGTCTGCCGGAAGAGTTGAAAATAAGAGTCGTGTCGGAGGAGGCGGAATCCACTTCTGTGGCGGCGGAATCACGTGGAGGGAGAGAGGGAGCTGCCGGGCCGGAAGAGGAGCTGCACATCCTCATTCCCACGCTCATTCCCAATATCGCCGTAAGCAATACNAACAGCGCTATCAGGCCCCTCTTCTCGCCTGAAGTGAAATCGATTTTCATTACAGGAGAGCCGGAATAAGCACCAGCGCTATGAGAGCCGGAGCGATAAACCGGATAATGAAAATAAAGGGCTTATAGAGTCGCGAAGTGATGGTGCCATGGTTGGAGAGCTGGTCTTTCAGCAGACCTTTAGGCGCGAACCACCCCATGTAGATACACATCAGCAGCGCCACAATAGGCANGAAGATGTTGGTGGCGAGATTGTCGAGGAAGTCGAAGATGTTGCGCCCGAATATGTGGATATACTCCAGCGGNCCCTGCGAGAGGGAGCAGACNGTGCTGAAGGCAAACACCGGAAGCAGGGCGGTGAGCACCGCTTTGAGACGGCTCATGCCGAAGCGGTCGTGGAGGAACGCAACCGTCACCTCGGCGATAGAGATGGTGGAGGTGACAGCAGCCACAGTGAGCAGCAGGAAGAAAAGCGACGACCAGAACTGTGTCCACGACATCTGCGCGAATACTTCGGGCAANGTGATGAACACGAGGGTGGCTCCGCGCAGGCCTTCGCCTTCAAGATTGAATGTGGTCACCGCCGGGAAGATTATTATGCCCATCATCACGGCCACAAGCAGGTCGAGCATCGACACGGTGATGGCTGTGCGGGTAAGCTTGGTGTTTTTCGGGAAATAGGAGGAGTAGGTCACGAGGATACCCATGCCGAGGCTAAGCGAGAAGAATGCCTGGCCGAGAGCGTTGAGCACCACTCCGGGATTGATTTTCGAGAAATCGGGCTTGAGGAAGAATTCCAGACCCTCCTGCGCGCCTGAGAGCGAGAGCGACACACAGCAGAATATTATCAGGATGATGAAAAGGAGGGGCATGAGCACATTGGAGAGTCGCTCGATGCCTTTCTGCACACCGCCGAGCAGCACGGCTATGTTGATCACTATTATNATATAGGTGTTGATAAGCGGATTCCACCCCTGGGTGATAAANTCCTTCATCTTCACGGCAAACTGGGCCGAGAGGTTGCCGTCGGTTCCCTCAATCGGGGCATAGAGCGCGCCGGTGACCGATTGCCATAGATATTCGAAAGTCCATCCGGCCACAACCATGTAGAACCAGAGGATAAGGTAGCTTGCCAGGATAGCGAGACCGCCCACTCCCCACCAGAATTTTTTTGCTCCGAGATTCATGAACGATCCCACGGCATCGCTGCGGCCTGAACGGCCGAGCGCGAACTCGGTTATCATCACCGGCACTCCGAGCAGAAACACGCAGAGGATATATATGATAAGGAAGGCGGCGCCTCCGTTGGCCTGAGCTTCGGCAGGAAAACGCCACACGTTTCCGAGCCCTACAGCCGAGCCGACAGTAGCCGCGATGAGTCCGATTTTTGATGCGAACTGTGGTTTTTTTGACATTAGTACGTTAAGTATATGTGAATGATTGCTATATTGCGTGCAAAATTAGTCAAAAAATGTAAGATAGCGGAGTATTATCCTTCTCTTTTTGTTGCATATTGTATCATAGTTAAGTATTTTTGTAGGAAAATGGATAAAATTCGTAAATATATATTCCGGTTCCCGCCTTATTTCTACTCTTTGGCGGTCACTCTGGCGATATGTTACTTCACCCTTGTGCCTGATCCGCTGCAGGGTGAGCACATCCACCTGTTCCCTCACAGCGACAAGGTGGTCCACTTCATCATGTTTGCCACTCTGGCCGGAGCNCTTCTNTTTGACCGCTGCCGTTCGCGCCGTTGCTGTCCGCGCCCCGGCATGGCTATCATTGCGGCTGTAATCTCAGCCGTGGCAGGAGGAATGGTGGAGATATTGCAGCATCTCATGGATATGGGCCGCTCGGCCGACTGGCTCGATTTCATTGCNGACACGCTTGGNGCCGTAGCCGGGGCATGGGTAGTGTATATCTGGCCCGGTTGGAGAAAAATGTATGGGCCGACTGACGATTTCGCTCCCTCGGATGCGTGTCTTGACTGCGCTACCGGCGAATCGGTGAGGATTGACTGCGTGAAGCAGATTTATCTCTCCTCTTTCCCCGAAGAGGAGCGTCGTCCCTGGGATGACATAATAAGGCTAACGGACACCGTCGGAGGCCCATTCGGGTTCTACCTTATAAATTGCGGCAACCGCCCGGCGGGTCTACTCACCGCATGGTCATTTCCCACATTCACCTATATAGAACATCTCGCTATCCTCTCCTCGCGCAGAGGTAGCGGTATCGGAGCCAAAGTGCTCAAGGATTTTGTCAGNCAGCAGTCCGTGCCTGTGGTGCTGGAGGTTGAGCCGGCATCGACGGGGGAGTTGGCCCGCCGTCGGATTGCGTTCTATGAGCGCTGCGGATTTCATGCGTTCCCCGACTTCGAATACATCCAGCCCCCATACACACCCTCGCTTCCTCCGGTGAAGCTCATGCTTATGGCCACCTCCACCGATATTGATCTTGCGGAGGTAGCNGCCACTCTTCATAAGCGAGTGTATGGCGTAGCTGAACCCCAATCTGAAAAAACATTACAACAATGATAAAAAGTATCCTACTGCTGATTTTGGCCTCTCTCGCCGCCTTTTTCATAGCCGGTTGCAGCCACAAGGAGCGCACCCGCCCCGTGGTGACCGTGAGTATCGAACCCCAGAAATGGCTTCTCGAACGAATCGGAGGCGACCGCGTGGAGGTGCGCACTTTCCTCGAGGGTGATGCCAACCCCGAGAGCTTTGACCCGGCACTCTCCGTGATTCGCGATGCTGCCCGAAGCGACGCGTTCATGCGTATGGGACATCTCCCCTGGGAAAATTCACTTATTGAGAAAGTGGTGGCAGGCAACAAGGAGCTCCTTGTAGTAGATACTTCCGAAGGGATAAATCTCATTCAGGGTGGTCACGGCCATCATCATCCGGGGATGAACGAAGTGGACCCCCACACATGGTCGTCTGTGAAAAATGCCCGCATAATGGCATCCAATATGCTCAAGGGGCTCCAGACCATCGACCCGGCCGGAGCCGACTATTATGAGAAGAATTACCGCAAGCTCGACGCTACGCTCGATTCGCTCGACAAGGCTTTCGCCACGAGGCTGGCGCCTCTGCGGGGCATGTCGTTTCTCGTGTGGCACCCCTCTCTCAGCTATTTTGCCCGCGACTACGGTTTGAACCAGATAGCCATGGGCATGGAAAACAAGGAGATGACCCTGCCCATGATGCAAAAGAAGCTCGATGAGGCCGCTTCCAATCAGGCAAAGGTATTCTTTATCCAGCCTCAGATGGATGCCGGCGGCAAGGCCGAGCCGATAATAGAGCGTACAGGCGCAGTGAAGCAGGTTGTCCACCCGCTTTCGCCCGACTGGCAGGGTGAGCTCGAAGGAATCGTGGATGCACTCATCAATGTGGGCGGTAATGGAAAATGACGATGTGATCATCCGCCTGCGGGGCGTGAACATGCTTCGGGAGCACAAGAGGGTGCTGTCGGATGTGGATCTCGACGTGCGCAAGGGCGACTTCATAGCCGTGACAGGCCCCAACGGTGGAGGCAAGACCACCCTTCTGCGCATCATCCTCCGCCTGCTTAAGCCAACTACCGGCAGCGTGGAATATCTCAGCGGGGGAGTGCCTGTAAAGCGGCTCTCTATCGGCTATCTGCCGCAGAAAAATATGATTGACTCGCGGTTTCCGCTATCGGTGCGCGATGTCGTGGCGTCGGGATTGCTCGGGGTCAACGGGCTCGACAAGGAGGAGATAAGCCGTCGCACGGCCGAGATGCTCGCCACCGTGGGGCTCGAAGAGAAAGCGGAGAGTCCGATTGGCGAACTGTCGGGCGGTCAGTTTCAGCGCACNCTTCTTGCCCGCGCGCTCGTGGCTAAGCCCGATGTGCTTGTGCTCGACGAGCCGCTGAGCTATCTCGACAAGCATTTCGAGCACCGTATCTACGACATAATTTCCTCGTTGCCNGAGGGNACGACTGTGATTCTCGTATCGCACGAGATGACTACAATCGCCGCTATGGCTAACCGCCATGTGATAGTCGACCACACGGTGAAGGTGTGCCATTCAGGCAGTCACATGGTCCACTACGATTGCTCCGACGATTGCGACTGTCCGGAGTGCCGGCGGTAGGCGGGGATATATAGCTCGTCGAAATCGGGCTCGGTTTTCTTCTCCTTGGGTGAATCGGATGACGCATCATCGTCGTCCTCATCCTCCGGGCCGGGAGCAGGTACGAGCCAAGCACTCATTTCCCAGAGGGCATAGATGGGCAGAAACACTACCATGAGCGTGAACGGGTCGCCTGTCGGGGTGACGACCGCGGCGAGNATAAGGAGGCCGGCGATGGCATGACGCCTGAACTGCTTGAAGAAGCGTCGCGTGAGTATGCCCATGCGGCCGAGCATCCATGCAAGCAGCGGCAGCTCGAAGATGATGCCCATCACGAGGATGAGCACCAGGAAATTGTCCATATACGAGTCGAGCGATATCTGGTTGGGCACCATCTCGCTCACCTTGTATTCGGCAAGAAACCGGAGCGTGAGCGGAAACACGAGGAAATAGCCCACGGCTACCCCGAGAAAAAACATTGTGTTGCCGAAGAAGAACGCCCGCTTCACACCCCGCTTCTCGTTGTCATACAGCCCCGGAGAGATAAATCCCCACAGCAGATAGATTATCACCGGGAAAGCGAAAACCACCCCGAGCCAGAATGAGGTAGTCATGTGGATGAAAAATTGCGAAGCGAGCTGAATGTTTATCAGCTTCACCTGAAAATCGCCCGTGGCGAAATCGGGCACAAGGGGAGAGGAGCCCGAAATGCGGGCGAAGAGCCGGTAGAGAGGAAAGTNACCGTTGCATGGAGCGAGAATNACATTGTCGAATATCCAGGGCATCGCCACAAAGAAAGCTGCGGCAAGCACCACCACCACGAGCCCCGCGCGGAGTATCACTCCCCGCAGCGCATCGATATGGTCCCAGAAACTCATTTCGGCAAGCTGCTGCCTGCCACGGTTCTCGCTCTGAGGCATCAGTCTTCTTTTTTCTCCGACTTAGGCTTGGTGTCGGCCGGCGGATTGTTGAGCTCGTCGGAAATCTCGTTCATTCCCTGGCGGAAACTCCTCACACCCTTGCCGATTCCCTTCATCAGTTCAGGGATCTTGCGGCCGCCGAAGAGCAGCAGTATCACGAATACGATAATGATTATCTCGCCGGTGCCGAGATTGAAAAAAGCAGGTATCATAGGCGTCTCTTTGTCAAATTGAGGTTCAAAGTTAGCTGATTTTTATGGATTCCGGGCTATGTCAGGGAAAAAAATCGTAACTTTGCCGCGATTATATCATCATTATCATATAAGAATATGAAAGCATTCGTTTTTCCCGGACAGGGCGCCCAGTTTGTGGGCATGGGTAAGGACCTCTACGACACCAACCCCGTGGCCCGCGAGATGTTTGAGAAAGCCAACGAGATTCTCGGCTTCCGCATTACAGATATCATGTTTGAAGGCACTGACGAAGACCTCAAGCAGACCAAGGTGACCCAGCCGGCCATCTTCCTCCACTCCGTAATCCTTGCCAAGACTCTCGGCGAGGAGTTCAACCCCGATATGGTAGCCGGTCACTCGCTCGGTGAATTTTCAGCTCTTGTAGCTGCCGGAGCCCTCAGCTTTGAGGATGGTCTCCGCCTGGTGGCTGCCCGCGCCGGTGC
>WFLX010002578.1_pt1 | contig 10542 bp, 5 predicted proteins | sample 4967041 | NCBI WGS metagenome assembly WFLX01 (sample SAMN12857096, study PRJNA449069) | gut metagenome | isolation source: stool from male and female vole | host: Microtus ochrogaster | place: USA:Florida | collected 2017
AATTTTTGTCGACGACGATTCTACGGCCTACCACATCTATTCCTCCGAGGAGAATCTCACCCTCCACATCGCCCGCCTGAGCGACGACTACACCACCCACACCGGCGAATATGTGAGGGTAATGCCGGGCGGCATGAACGAGGCGCCCGCGATTTTCAAGCGCGATGGAAGATACTGGATGGTGACTTCGGGCTGCACCGGCTGGGCGCCCAACGAGGCGCGCATGTTCCGGGCCGACTCGATCTTCGGGCCGTGGCATCAGGTGGCCAACCCCTGCCGTGGCGAGGGGGCTGAAAAGACCTTCGGCGCGCAGGGCACATTCATGCTCCGTCTCGGCGACGAAATCACCTTTATGGCCGACCGCTGGAACCNNAAATCTCTNCCCGATNCGCGCNATCTCTGNCTGCCTGTGGGTTTCGATTCCGAGGGCGTGCCCGTGATATGTTACNAAGATGAGTCAAAAGAGTGAAAAAATGTTAAAATCGCTCAATCTTCTTCATTAATAATTTGCTGATTATCAGCAAATTATATAGGGGGGGGGTAAATTTTCCATTTTCTCAGTTTCAGAGGCGAAAAATATATGTTTTTTAGCACTTATCTGCTAAAAATTATCTAAATTTGCACTGTTTTTAAGGGAAATTATGAAAAACCACCTTCCTTTAAAATTCAAAAAGATGTTCTAAATAAGAATAAATAAGCAAAACTCTTAAATATGACCGAAAACAATAGCTAAGTGCAATCAAGTTTGCTATTTAGCTTTCTTCATGATCAGTGCGTGAGCCGGGGCGCAGACAACTGCAAAACCCCTTTTCAATCACCATCAGGAAGCAGGCCGATAGGGATAACGGAGTGTTGACCGAAAAAATCAACCTCAATGAAAGCATAAAGCTGTCCCAAAACTTATAAATTACTATAAGGTCTCTGCATTGGAAGTCAGAGGTCAGTCACATAAAATAATCAAAAGTAACCTTATGCGTAAACGCATAGATTTTTCGAGATTAATGATGCCGGTCAAAGCACTGTTGCTCGTGGCTCTGACGGTATTGATTCCTCAGCGTTCACAGGCCCAGAGCGCTGCGGTAAAAACCAATCTGTTTTATGACGCAACACTCACTCCCAACCTCGGGGTGGAGGTGCGCATGGCCGACAAGTGGACATTCGACCTCTCGGGCAACCTCAACCTATGGACCGTGGGCGACGGACACAAGTGGCGCCACTGGCTCGTGCAGCCCGAAGCCCGCTTCTGGCTCTGTCAGAGTTTTGCCGGTCACTTCTTCGGCCTCCACGCCCTCGGCGGCCAATATAACTTCGGCAATCTCAACATGCCTTTCAAGTTTCTCGGCACCGATTTCAACAAGCTCAAGGATCAGCGCTTTGAAGGCTGGGGCATAGGCGCCGGCATTGCCTACGGATATGCCTGGCCGATAGCCCGCCGCTGGAACCTCGAGGCCGAGCTCGGCATAGGCTGGGTGTGGACCCGCTTTGACTCCTATCCCTGCGCAAAGTGCGGCTCGAAAATCGACAAGGGTAAGACCCACAACTATGTCGGCCCCACCAAGATAGCCGTAACCATCGAGCATGTGTTCTGATTGCTCTCCCTCTTATCTTTCATCACGTCATAACCTAAGCAAACCGACGAAATGACATCTCCCAAATATATCTTCGCCTCACTGATGATCGCCGCCTCATCGCTCCTCGCCCCGGCTCAGACCTACAACGCCGCGGGTCTCGGCGAGCCTTCGGTTGATCATTCCGACAGCAAGACCCTCAAGGTGACCTATGCGGTCAACCCCGCCGGGGTGAAGCTCGGTCTCAACAGGCGCATGGTCGTAACCCCGGTGCTCACCAATGCCGAACGCACCGACAGCATTCTCCTCACTCCTTATATCATAGCCGGCCGTAACCAGTATTACTACACCCTGCGCGGCAGCGACCTCAAGGGCCCGCTCTACCGCAGCGGCGACAAACATGTCGACACCATCACCGAAACAGTGGCGTGGCAGGACTGGATGGGCCACGGCGAAATCGACTTCGTGTGTGACGTCAACTCATGCTGCGACAAGCCCGAGGAGCAGAACACCCTCATCGCCGACCTCAACCTCGTGCCCCCGGTGATACCTATTGCCGACGACCTCCGCTTCATCACCCCCAAGGTCGACGACTCCAAGGAATTTAAGATCGAAGGCCGCGCCTATGTCAACTTCCGCGTCAACAAAACCGTCATCGACCCCTACTACATGAACAACCTCGTCGAGCTGGCCAAAATCACCAACTCGATCGACTCGGTCAAGAATAACCCCGANGCCTCGATCAAGAGCATCACCCTCACCGGCTATGCCTCGCCCGAAGGTCCCTATAATAATAATGTGCGCCTCGCCGAGGGCCGCACCCGNGCNGTGCGNGAATATTGCAACGGCATCTACCACTTCCCCGAAGGCGTTTTCACCGTCAACTCGGTGCCTGAAGACTGGAGCGGACTTGTCGACGCCCTCCGCGTGTCGGCCTATCCCCAGCGCGACGAGATGATAAGCTTTATTCTCTCCGACTATCCCATCGAGAAGCGCAACGACCGTTTCCGTCAGCTCTTCCCCAAGGATTATCCCTCGATTCTCCGCGACATCTACCCCTCGCTGCGCCACACCGACTATCTCATCAACTACACAATCCGCAAATATACCGACATCAAGGAGATAGCCCAAGTGCTTGTGGAGCGCCCCAACAATCTCTCGATCAACGAGCTCTACCTCCTCGCCGCAAGCTATCCCGTAGGCTCGCCCGAANATTGCNANGTGTTTGAGACCGCCGCCGTGATGTTCCCCGACGAAGCTGTCGCCAACATCAACGCCGCCAACGCCGCCCTCCTCGCCGACAATGTGGTCTCGGCCGAGAAATATCTCCGCAAGGCGGGCAACTCTCCCGACGCCGACTTCGCCCGCGGAATGTATTACGCCAAGCTCAAAGACTACTCCAAGGCNAAGGAATGTTTNNANAAATGCAACACCCCCGCCGCCAAGGANGCTCTCGCCCGCATCGCCGAGATTGAAAACTTTGTCGGCACCGTGAAGTGGCGCGAATAATCCCCTTATCGAAAACAAAATTCAAACAAACAATAAATCAATTAATCAATTAATTAATCAATCCACATGAAAAAATTTGGAATTTTTCTCTCAGCTGCTTTAGCTGTAGGCCTTTGGTCTTGCTCAGAAGACAAAGATCCCAACAAGGCTACTGTAGATGATGGCTCAGGCGTTTACGCCACCATCCAGCTCAACCTCAACTCTCGTAGCGAGACTGTTAAACCCGGTGATAACCCCGCTCAGTCAGATGCCGGCTTCGAGTATGGCAAAGACCGCGAGAACAACGTTAGCGCAGTGCTCATCGTGCTCGCCGAGGCTTCTACCGATGCTTCAGGCAATGTTACCTACACCTACATCACCAGCTCGGGTGTTGCCAATGCCTACGACACCAACAACGCTCAGACCGGCACCACCGGCCGCCCCAACCCCATCTATCGCGTTAAGTTCCAGACCTCTGCCCTCATGGAGTATGCAGGTAAGGAGGTCTCGATCTTCGCTTACTGTAACCCCTCGCCCGCACTCGCCAAGAGCGTTGCCGACGGCAACTGGACTGTTGACATGGAAGAGGCTATCACCTCTGCCGACAACGACGCTATCTGGACTGCCAACTCATTCCTGATGACCAGCGCCCTCCCCGCCAGCAAGGCTCTCCCCTCGGTTGACGATATGAACAATACCTACAACAAGGTCACCAATCCCTTTAACCTCGGAACCGTTCAGGTAGAGCGCGTAGCTGCCCGTTTCGACTATGCCATGACCATCNCAGTTGGTGAGGGTGAAAAGGCAACCNAACTCGATACTCCCAACTGCTTCCCCNTCTACGACTACGTTCCTGAAGACGAAAAAANTCTCGAAGAAGGCGAAGGCGCAGTAACTCCCACCANTCAGGGCTATGTTACCATCNCCGACCTCACTCTCATCAATGAGGCCAANAACTTCTNCCTCCTTCCCCGCGTAGCCGACAACACCGGCGAGGGCATGGACGCTGCTGCTGACATGAGCAAGATCACCGTGCTCGGTCAGGAGACACCCTTCAACTGGGTCGTTTCTCCCTCTACTCAGGACTACTTCCATCAGCTTACCGAAGCTTACAACCCCGCTTCTGAAAACGTCAAATTCACTGCTATTTCAACACTCAACGAGGCTTGCAACACCGCCAAATGGGAAGGCGCTACCGAAGACTACAAGATCTGGCGCTACACCACCGAGAACACCATTCCCAGCGTAAAAGAGCAGAAGCGCGGCATCACCACCGGCGTTGTGTTCCGTGGCGAAATTTCAGGTAAAGAAGGTTCAACCCTTGACGGCGCAATCAAGTCAGGCAAAACCATTTATGCTCACGACGGCATTATGTATGGCAACCTCGACAGCCTCATGGTTTATGTTTCAAGAAACCCCCGCTCAGGTGTAGCCATCGACTTCGAGACCGCCTTTAAAGTTACCATCAAGGTTGGCGAAAAGACCACCGCCGATGACATCCTCAAAGACCTCAAGGATCAGAACATCGAAGATCTCAAAGCCAGCGATGAACTCTTCACCATCTACAAGCCCGAAGGTGGTAAATACTACGTTTACTACTACTACTACAACCGTCACAACGACAACATCAACAACACCCAGATGGGCCCCATGGAATTTGCTACCGTTCGCAACAACGTCTACAAACTCCGTATCTCCAATATCTACAAATGGGGTAAATCAGCCGACGAGCCCGATGATCCCGATGACGACGACGAGAACCCCGAAGTTTACTTCCGTGTGCAGGTTGAAGTTCTCCCCTGGGTTGTTCGTATCAACAACATTGAATTCNAATCCNTTCCCACTGATANAAATCAGCAATCTTTAATNCTCAAATNGANNGCGGGCGGCANCGCCCATCCTAACAGNCAGTGTTGNCGCCCGTTATCATTTTTTTGAACTTTCTCTCATTTCTTTCCCGACAATCAATCACTCCACAATGACTATTTCAAGAATCACAAAAGCAATCTCGGCATTTGCCGCTATGATTATGTGTGCCACCTCTGTGGTGTCGCTCTCCTCATGCGACCGGCTCGAAGAAAATCTGCCGGAATGTGAGCAGGGTCTCCGTCTGCGGTTCACCTACACATATAATATGGAGTTTGCCAATGCTTTTCCCTCTCAGGTTGATTGTCTCACTCTCTTTATCTATGATTCGGGAGGCAAGCTTGTCACCACCCGCTCGGAGACCTCAAAGGCGCTAGCCGACGAAAACTACCGCATGACAGTCACCCTGCCCGACGGCGACTACCGCCTCGTGGCCTACGGAGGCCTGCAATGCAGCGAATCAAGTTTTGAACTCAAACCTTATCCTACCGAAAATTCTTCCATCACCCTTCCTGAAGTGAGCCTCCTCCCTTCTCAGCTCGAGAAAGGCACCCTGCTCCACAATCTTTTCTACGGCTATGCCACCGCTACTGTGACATCTGAGGAAAACAGCTATTGTGAAGCCACGGTCGATATGATGCGCGACACCAACGGCATCCGCATCATGCTTCAGAACGTTGACGGAACTCCATGCTACGACAGCGACTTTAATTTCTCAATTACTGACAATAACACCCTCATGGCGTGGGACAACGCTCTTCTCCCGTCGCCCGAGGTGACCTATCTTCCCTGGAGCAGGGGCACCCTCCCCGTGGGTGTCAACGCCGACGGCTCGGATGTGCTGATGGCCTTTGCCGAGTTCAGCGTGTGCCGTCTGATGGCTGACAACGACCCCTACCTCCTCATCACCCGCAGCAGCGACAACCACAAGGTGGTTTCGCTCCCTCTGATCAACTATCTCCTTGCTCAGAAAAGCGAAGTCTACAGCAAAATGCCTGCCNANGAATATCTTGANAGGNAACNTTNCTGGGCCATNACCTNNTTNCNNGANTCNAACCGNCACTGGCTCTATGTNGAGATCATNGTNGGCAANTGGGTTGTGNGCATTAANAATATCGAAAANCAATGANATTTTTTAACCGACATATTAACCTGATCTTCCTTCNCGGCTGCATANCCGTGCTTGCCGGATGCAACACCTCCGACGAGCCCCGCACCGGCGTCGATGAGGAGATGGCCGATGCCAATATCTGCATCGACATCTCGCTTATCAACAGCGGCGCCCTCTCCTCGCGCGGCAGCACGGTGGTTGACGACCTCAACTACTTTGAGGCTCCCGTGAGCGGCTATGAGCAGATTTCAACCATGCGCATCATAGTTGTGGATGAGCGTGGCCGAGTGGAGCACAACAGATTTCTTTCGTTTGACTCGCCGGTAACCAACACCAAAGCCGTCTTTAAGGTCAAGGCTCTCGAAACCAAGCAGATCTATCTCTTTGGTAACGAGCTGCCCAAAGAGGGCTGGGAGGGTAAAGGCTATTATGACTTCTCTTCGATCAGAGCCGGCCAGCGCTTCCCCGTCGAGGAGCTCGAAGCCCTTACCGTCAACTGTTCGGCCCCCGGCGCTCCTATGATCGACAATACCGGTGCCACCCGCACCTATCTCCCCATCAACGAGCATTTTGAGCGGACACTCACCGCCACCAATCCCGGCACCGAGACCGAGCCCTCTGAAACTTTCTCGTTCTTCGTGACCCGCAGCGGTGTGAAATTCAGCGTCGAGGCCACCTACGACGGTCGCCTCACCTCGCCTCAGTCGGTGCTAACCATCGACTCGGTGAAGATCAACGCCATCGGCAACAAGGAGTATCTTCTCCCCAACGCCACCGAATATTCTCCCGCCAAGAATGTTGAGTCAACATCCGAGGGCAGGTTTATCACCGCCTGTAAGGTGCCGACCGATGGAGTTGTCAACAGCATCATCTCCCTCCCCGCCGAGCTCACATTCCCGCTCTCCGGTCAGGGCAAATCGGTCTATGCGCCCGAAATCTACTATCCCGAGACCGCTCTCGCCTCAGGGCTCAAATATCAGTTGCAGATAGTCACCGGCGTTAAGGCTGTTGACGGCCCCCTCTACTCCGAATGGGTCGATCTCCCCAATCTCGACGATCTGCCCCGCAACACCCATGTGATCATCAGGCTCCACCTCGAGGAGCAGCTCCTGTCATGTCGGGTAGACTTGCTTCCTTACAGGGAAATATCTCTCAATCCGCAATATGGTGACTTCAACGGCCAGTCGCCTATCATATCATGGCCGGCAAATCCTTTCGATCTCCAAGCAGACTAATTATCACAGATAATAAGCAATGAAACATATTTGTAGATTATTATTCATCCTTGCCGTAGCGTTGTCAGCCTCCTCGTGCGACGACCGGCTCTTCCGTGAGTATTCCGACATAGGAGACGGCGAGGGCAGAATTACCGCTACCGTCAACTATATACCTCAGGCCCAGGCTGTCGGCTCGCGTGCCACTGCCGGTGACGCTATCGAGGATATTACTTCTCTCTCAGTGGTGATCTACGACCAATATCAGAACTTCTATAAGTTTTATCCCAACATAAAGTTCACAGCTTCTTCCAACAACGACCGCCCGCAGCTGTCGACNNAGGANGTGAAATATGGAGCTGNATTTTCCGAGCGCAACCATGCCAGCGCTACCTTCACCCTGCCCGATAATCTGCCCTATGGCCGCTATTATATATATTGTGTGGCCAATATGCCTACCCTCTCCGAAGATCAGGTGCAGACTATCGACGACCTCAAGTCAATCAAGGTTGACTGGGTGGCTGATGTGAGTAAAAACAATCAGATGTTTGGCTTCTTCACCGCCGATGAAAAAAAATCATCGGCCGACAGCTATTCAGGCTTTAAAGCGCCTCCTGTGGTTGTCAACAAAACCAACCTCTCGATTCATGCGTGGATCAACCGCCTTGCCTCTAAGGTCACAATCGAATTTGATGGTTCTAACCTCAATCAGGATGTGTTTATCTATATCCGTAAGGTGAGAATCAAAGATATACCCATTTCATGCACATTGGGTCGCGACAATTCCCCCCAAACTACTGACAGCCTCACGGAGGGAGATGTGATTTTCTATGCGCCTCTCGCTAATGCGGCTCTGCCCGGTTCGGGTATCTCTGACACCGACCCGGGCGAAGGTGACTTTGAGAACTGGATGGTGATAGCCAACAACGGCATTATCCGCGGCTCTCACGATTATAACGCCCCCTCACTGTTTTTCTACGAAAATATGCAGGGCGATTATTCCGACCGTCCCGATAAGGAGGATTTCAACAAGCAGCCGAAATTCAGCGATGTGCAGGATTTTCTCAACGACCTTAAGGCCAATCCTAACGATGACTCTATAGTGCCCTCAAACTATGATACAAAAGATAAAGTGCCCTATGGCACATATATCGAAGTCGAGGGTTACTATCTGTCTCAAAACTCCAAGAATGTGGGCTCCGGACCGATAAGATACCGCTTTATGCTCGGCAAAAACACTACCTATAATTTTAATGCACAGCGCAATCATCACTACAAAGTGACTCTCGGCTTTAACGGATGGGCCAATCAGCCCGAATGGCATATCGACTATGTGGAGGAAAATCCGGCGCTCCTTGTGCCTGACCGCTTCTATATGCCTTATCTTTATAATCAGAGAGCCGATTTCCCTATTAAGTTTAACGGCAATTGCCAAAGTATTAAGGTTGAGATTCTCGAAAACAGCTGGGGCCCGAAGGAGATTAACGACTACTCAATTGCGCCTCCCGAAGTAGTGAAATCCAAGACTACTCCTAAAGATCCCAACATGCCGACTAATTATTATGACTTTGTATGGAACAGACCTGTGTGGGAGGACTTCCGTGGCACGACTCATCCGTTCCTCGGCTATCTCGCTCTGTCAAAACCTTCAGATGGCCCCGACGCGAATATTCTTCTTGATGTTGATTATTCTGCCGGTCTTAAGGCTTATGCCCAGTTGCAGGCATTTTATGAGGCTTCATCTGTTAAATATAATGGTACAACTTATAAGAATGGCTCTGCTGAGTATAAGAATTATATTCCTCAAAATGTGAGGGAGTTTACCGACTTCTCGACGGTTGGCGAACATAATACTTCTAATTCTTACGTAAATGGTCAGGAGGTAACTATCAATCGCTATACCGTAACTACCCGCACTCAGGACGGTTGTGATCTGACCGTGCCGTTTTTCACCCGCGCGAAGAATATGATTAAAAACTNTGACTTCTCGGGTAATAATCNATACCGTTATNTCATACGATATGCAAAGGTGATGNTTACGGCTAAGTTNAAGANCTCGNCAGGNATAGTGAATGACACTTGTTATACCGACGTGCTTCAGGTGCCGAGAACTCAGAATCCTAAAGCCGTGTGGCGCAAGTCGGGTAGCACAGAGTCGTTTAAGGTTATTATGACCCGAGGTATCGGCCCGGGTGGTAATGACAACTTCGAAGCGATAGTTTCCGACGGCTCGTGGACTGCCGAAGTTGATGCAATCGGAGAATCGAGCAATTTCACCCTTTCCGCCGTGCCGGGAATGATGTATAAATCTGTAACATCAAAAAAAATTGAGGGACGAACCCTCTCTAATATTATATTTAATATTAATTTCGGTGGGGCGACCAATGCGTGCGGCATCGTTACCGTGAGATATCATGGTCAGACTTGTGTTCACAAGGTTTTGCTTCGCCAGGGCTATGATCCTATTCAGCTCACCGATAGAAATACTCTCTGGACAAGTTATAATCTTGTGTCGGCAAATGATCCAAAATCGAAAATCAATGCTACAACTCATCTTCTTGACATTAAAAGTATGTCGAGTGGAAACGATGTTGTGACCGGAGTTGTTGCTAATTCCCCCCTGTTTTTAGGAACTCTGTTTAAGAAGGGCAACTATAATCAGGGCATACTTGCTGACAACGGTGAGGATTATCCTCCGCTTGTAAATGCCAGTCCTTATAAATTCCAGATTACAAACTTTAAGGGTACTCTTGGCTGGGATGAGATATTGAGTGTTAACAACGATGATCCAACCCAAACGCTTTGGAATGATAATTTAGATAATCGAAGTTGGTCTTGGGCAAAGTTTAAGGTCGGCAATAAGACCTATCGTGTGCCTAACTATGACGATTTCCGCGACATTACTGACAACTGCGACTTCGCTTTTGGCGCCCTATATGGTGACGGAGCTACCGAAACTCAGCTTGATTATTACGACGCTGTAGGCTTTGATCATACCGAAAATGAAAATGCTGGCAAAGGTGAAGGGAGTATATATGGGAGCCGTGGATGTTTAGTCTATAATCAGAATACAGCCAAGCAGATTTTCTTCCCTGTTGGCAAGCAAGGCAACGCTCGACGCACCTGCTTTAACCTCCAGGGTCAGACTCGTGGAGTAATGCGCTATGCCGACGTTTCTAACCTTCTTACCGGTACTAATGATACTTATCGCCCGTTGGACTATAACCTCGGTCACTTCCCGGGCGCTATCTACTGGATAAGACAGGTTAATGCAAATGTTAGTCCGACATGTGGC
>WFLX010125515.1_pt1 | contig 10542 bp, 6 predicted proteins | sample 4967041 | NCBI WGS metagenome assembly WFLX01 (sample SAMN12857096, study PRJNA449069) | gut metagenome | isolation source: stool from male and female vole | host: Microtus ochrogaster | place: USA:Florida | collected 2017
ATCATTGATAAACCAAGCTATTGATGGTGCCTCTGTGGCATGCAGGTTAGCCCTGACATCCCATCTTCTGAGATCATACAGCCGCAACCCTTCCTGAAAAAGCTCACGTGCACGTTCATCTTTTATGAAATTTCTCAATTCGTCAGCAGCAGAAGGCAATTCTGCCACCGTTTGTATATGCGGATTTCTTCTGGCCACTGTCAACAATTTTTCCCGTGCCTCGTCCAGATTGCCGGAATTGAGATAGCCCTCGGCCATAGTCAGAAACATCTCCGGCGCGTTTATAAGATAATTCGTGCCATAGGCAGGCACCCCTCCAATGCCGTAAGCACTGAATTTTCCACTCCCAAAAATCGGAGTCTCCGGTGTGCTGTCTTTATTCCATTCCCACACAGCACGCCTCACATCATCCTCATCCATTATTGACTGTAGATAAGGAGTTGGGCTATAGCCATAGGAAGACCACACTGTCCCTGATGAATTTGAGCTCCAGTTGCTCTGTGCGTTTATGTCAAGGGCAAAAAGACTCTCCTTATTGCTTGTGCCGCCGTCATAAAGGGCCTTATATTCCTCCGCCGTGCATACAAGCTCCGAGATACCGGCTAATTCAAGTGCAATCCCGGCAGCCTCAACAGCCTCATCAAACCTTTCCTCATACAGAAGCACACGTGAGTATAACCCCCATACTGCCTTTGGAGTGAAACAAAACAGGGTGCCCCCATCTTTGGTCGCTTTCTCAAAATGGGAGAGAGAAGCCTTTATGTCGGCTTCAATAGCAGTGTAGGTTTCTCCCACCGTTGACCGGCTTACGTGCTGCCCCGGCGACACCGGAGAGTCTACCACGACAATGCCGGGTTCTGATGAAAAATCCTCGCCATTCACCTTAATCTGATGCCCGAACACATTGACCATAACAAACGAGGAATATGCCCTGAGAGCATAGGCTTCGCCTAAATACACGTCAAGACTAACCTGATCTTCTTCTCCGACCTTGTCATATAGTTCATTAGCCGCCTTAATGATACGCGCACTGTTATCAATCACCTTATAGCCATATTCCCATATGCTTTTTAACTGAACCGTAGTGGGAGTCGGGGTGAACTGGTTAATATCAACCCAATGACCTGTAGAAGTGTTCCAATAAGCTAAATCTGACGCTATGTCGCCAAGCAGGGTGGCATAGTTACCGGCAAACTGATACTGGTAAAAATTATAATATGTACCGTTTAGGGCGTAGCCTATGTTGGTCACGTTGTTCAGGCCCCTCTCAAGGTCGATACCATCATATATCTTTGTGTCCAGAAAGCTATTGCCGCATCCAGTCATTAGAGTAAGCATCAATAGTATTCCGGCTCCCTTTATAATAGTCTTTTTCATTTTTCTCTGTCAAATTAGNAACGTCTGTCTGTTAAAACGTAAGCTGTATGCCTGCCGTAAAGGTAAACACAGCGGGATATTGCCATGCTATCACCCCATTTGCATAAGTATCAGGATTATATCCTATGAAATCAGACCTGGTCCATGTGTGTATATTATCAAAATTGGTGTAGATTCTCACCTTCTCCAACAGTGCCTTGCGGGTAATGCGGGCAGGAAGCGTATAACCGAAAGATATATTGCTCAGTCGTAGATAAGAACCGTCCATCATGTAGCGCGACGAATGATTGCCGTTGGAAGCCATATATGGATCTCCATATACAAACTGTGGATACTTGGCATCCGGATTCTCAGGAGTCCAGGAATTGTCAACGAGTGTCTGCAACGGAGTGCGCANCTGCATTCCCCATCCGGTGTTATTATGTCCGGCATTATAGACCTTGTTGCCACATCGGTAATTAAACTGCACGCTCAGGTCAAATCCGTAAGCTTTGCCACTGACTCCGAAAGCTCCATAAGCCTTCGGCTCAGGCGAACCAACATAGCGTTTGGAAGCGGCTGTGTAGTCATCTGTTGTCTCATCGCCCTCTTCATTTAGATAATAGAGTGCCCGTCCGCTCTCACGGTCAACTCCGGCAAACTCCGGCATGTAGAAGAAACGGTAAGGCTTACCCACATCTATTTTCTGATAGGAGGCCTCTATCGGACCATCGGCAAGTTTCAGCACGCGATTGCGGCTGGTCGAGACATTTGCAAACGCACTGACAGTCCAGTAGCGATTGGTGAAAACCACACCATTTACTCCTATCTCCACACCCCGGTTGCCCATCTTGCCAATGTTCTTATAATAGGAGTTCATGCCNGTAGTCTGCGACAAGGGAACTTTATAGAGAGCGTCAGTGGTCACTTCACTGAAGAAATCAAATGTAAGGTTGATGCGGTTAAGGAAACCGAGGTCAAAACCAACATCAAATTTACGCGATGTCTCCCACGTAAGATCCGGATTGGAAATCTGCTCGGGTGAAATGCCTGGGTTCTGTGAATAATTATATCCGGCAGCATAATATCCTCTCGCAGCATAAAGAGAAGGAAGTNACTGGTTTCCGACTGTGCCGTATGACAAACGCACATCAGCATTACTCAGCCACCATGCTTTTTCCATAAATGACTCCTGCGAAATCCGCCACTTGGCTCCGACCGACCAAAAATTGCCCCACCTATGATCCTCACCAAAAACCGACGATCCGTCACGGCGAAAAGATGCCGATATATAATAACGGCTGTCATAAGCGTAATGCACATCAGCAAAATAGGAGGCAAGACGCGACTGGCTCTGATAATAATCACTGCCATTGTCAGCGGCGGCTGTGGAGAAATCGCGCATTCCTGANTCGCAGAAAGGATAATCCTTTCTGGAGTAATAGTCATAATGGAACTCGTAACGCTGCATCTCCTGACCAAGCAACACATCAAACGAATGGACATCATTCAGGGTTTTGTTCCAGCCAATAGTGTTGGTCAAGGTTATGGTAGATGTGCGTGAGNTCATTTTCTTACCGAGGCCGTTATATTGTTTCCCCTGAGGNNTATACACTCCACTCCAGTAATTNTATTCTGACTGGTCGNCNATATTCACGCCCNNATTAGTCTTTGCCCATAANCNGAATGGNAAATCAATACGCAACCAGGGATTGCCTATAAAAGTCTGGTTATTCACTTTGCTGATATCCCCTAATTCCTTATCGGTTATCGCGAGCGGATTATACATCGTGCCTGCTCCATAGTAAGAGCCGTCAGCATTCCGGTAAGGATAAAAAGGAGTCATAACCGAGACAGCTCCTACAAGCGGACTGGTCATCGTGCCACTCGTTGACTGGGAAAAGTTATGATTCTCATTGTAGGAATAGGCCACGTTCGCACCCGCTGAAAAAAACTTATAACGTGTGTCAAGATTCACGCGTCCTGAGTAACGTTGATTAGAGGAGCCTATCACAACTCCATCCGTATCCACATATCCTAAAGAAACGTAGTAATGAGTCTGGCCGGCAGTTCCTCCGAAACTTATGTCATATTGCTGATAATGGCCCGTACGGGTCACCGCATCCATCCAATCATATGATGATTCCTCGTCCCATTTAAACTGCTTTACCATGAATGCATATCCATCTTCATAGGTCTTTCCGGTTCTTGCCTGGTATCCTTTTGCCAGGAGGTCGATCATGGAGAAGGCATCGGCATAGACCATATTATTGTTGGCTACGCTTGTCAAACCTTGCTTAACATCAATATTAAGACTAAATTGGCCGGCTGAACCTTTCTTTGTAGTCATCACGACTACACCGTTGGCAGCCCGTGAGCCATAAATGGCAGTGGCCGCTGCGTCTTTAAGAACCGTGACGCTTTCAATGTCACTCGGATTATAGGCAGCCAACGGATCAAAATAAGCATTTGTGGTTGATGACATGGTTGTGTAATCCGCATCCACCGGCACACCGTCTATCACATAAAGAGGAGCAGAACTTGATGAAAGAGTGCCTATGCCTCTGACCGACACACTCCCCCATGCTCCCGGCATGGAGGTGGAGTTGTTATACTGTAAACCTGTGACAATCCCCTCAAGACCTTTAACAAAATTGACATCTGTCTTTTTTTCAATATCGCTCCCTTCCACTACTGAAGCAGCCCCGGTAAAGGCTGTCTTTTTAGTTACCCCATATCCGGTCACAACCACTTCACTCAATGTGGAGGCCTCTTCAAGGGAGATTGTCAGAAATCCATCTGAAACAGCCACATCTTTTGGCAACATCCCCACATACGACACCCGCAATGTTTTCACATCCTCAGGAATGGCAAGACTAAACCGTCCCTCAATATCAGTTGAGGTGCCTAATGAGGTGCCTACAACCATTACTGTAGCCCCTATCAATGGTTCTCCATCGTTTTTACTAACCACTTCACCCCTAACCGTCACATTTTGTGCGTATGCACACGATGTAATGGCGAATACGGCTAAAGGCAATAATAAAAATTTGTTCATAATGTTAAGGTTTCTTACAAGGCGCAAAAGTAGTAATTTTTTGTTAATTTTCATAAATTAACAAAATAAAAAATTAACTAACCTCAGATTAAAAGCATTTTTTATCAGAATCTATCTCTCTCCTGACATAGGCCGTTGTTTTAAAANCNTTTCTAAACCCTAACCNTCTCCCCATTATCATATGAGTTGAAAAAACTATTTGCACAANCCGGATANAATTTGTAATTTTGCAAGCCAATTGACGGGATCGCGACCTNNCAAACCATTTTTTTAGAATTAATNTAACNGCAGAAAATTAAAGCAATGAAAGAAAAAATTCATCCCGCAAACTACCGTGAGGTGGTTTTCAAAGATATGTCGAACGATGAGACATTCATCACCCGCTCGACTGTAGCAACCCGTGAGACCATCGTGATCGACGGTAAGGAATATCCTCTTGTTAAGCTTGAGATCACTTCCGCTTCTCACCCCTTCTTCACCGGCAAGCAGAAACTCGTCGATACAGCCGGTCGTGTGGATAAATTCCGCAGCCGCTACGGCAACCGNACAAAGAAGTAAGTTCCTCACGGTTTTGCAACCGACAAAAGGTGCGCCTCATGACGATGGAGCGCACCTTTCTCTATCCAGATAGGAGGTAAGAATCAACACTGCGGCCATCTCGTCAGCCCTTCCCTTCTCAGCCCGTTGCTTCTTAGTGAAACCTCCGGCTATCATCTCCCTATGGGCGATGGTTGAGGTAAACCGCTCGTCGACCATAGTTATTTTCATCTCCGGCAATGCCTTATGCAACTGGTTGACAAAAGGAGTGATATATCGCATGCTTTCGCTCGGATTACCCCTCATGTCACGCGGTTCGCCCACTATAATCTCATCAACCGNCTCCTTGGAACAATAATCCTTTATAAATGCCAACAAGTCACATGCCCTGACCGTAGGCAACCCATTGGCACAAATCCGGAGGACATCCGTCACGGCCACACCGCAACGCTTCCTCCCATAATCAATAGCCATTATTCTGCCCATCTCATCAAACAATTTCTTTCCCTGATTTCAGAAAAGATTTCTATCCCTGAGGAATATCTTATCTCGCTCATACTTTCCTGGTATTTTACATCCAACAATTTCAGACCGCAAATATAACACAAAGATTTCACATTCACCAACTCCCTATTAAACTACCCATTAGTTTATCAGCAAGAAAAGTGCCCACAGATAGGGGTCGGCATGACGTTTCCGGAAATCTCTTTGTGTCTCGATAAAGGCTTTGTTGAGATTGTCAGATTGGGGCAGCCTACTGTAAAAATCATTCATAAACTCTTCTGTTAGTTCATTGTCTACCGGCCAGAGAGTCAGCAACATCGCATCCACCCCGGCTATTTTTAATGCACGTTGCAATCCTAAGACTCCATCAATGCTGCTTATGTCGCCCTGCGCAGTGTCACAGGCCGAAAGCACGGCAAGCTTGCACCCCGTTAGATCCATACATGAGATTTCCCAAGCTGTTAGAATGCCGTCTTCATTTCCCGGTTCTATATCCTCCCCACTCCATGCGCGGTTAGCACCTGCCATTGCTAATCCGCTTGTCAGGAGTGACCTTTCACGGGTGGCGACCTCCACATGCTTGCCTAAGTATTCATTATCACCTTCCGGAATGTAAAATCCATGAGTATCGATATGAATTAGCTCAGTGGCATTCCCGTCAAGCGCTTTGAAAGCCTCTTCGGTGGCTCTTTTACCGGTGAAGTCACTGACGTTGGAGGCGTGGCTTTTGAGTAAGTCTGTCAGAGCTTTAGAATCTATGGGAAGCCGGAGGAACTTTTTTAGGCCATTTCCCTTTTCAATACTTAGGCGATAACCGTAAGTCTCAACCATATCCTCTGAGGTGAGCGAATCATCGTTGTCAGCATTATTATAATCCATATTGCCAAAAACTGTTGCACTCTTAAGANTCGCGTCACGTTTTCTTATGTCGCTGACCTCATAAGCATTATAGACCCGGATCACTTCCGTAAAATCGTTGACAATGTGATCGTCATCCCTCCACGGCAATGCACCGATATTAATTAANGATAGTAATCCGACCGGAGAAAGATAAGTCTTTTCAAATTTTTCGATTTTTTTCAGAAGGGGCGACATAAGACGAGCCACGCTCATGATTTCATCATAATTATATTGGCTTGCCCTTTTCCGATCACCTATGTCACTTCCAAATCCCATGTAGACCATTCTCCAAAAATCTACGTGGCCCAAGTCTACAAATTCATATTCTGTCACATAATAATCTTCTACATATTCTTCAAATTTGCGTTTGGGATATGCTATTACTGCTCCATAATGGCTTTCCGGCCCGTCATCGTTCATGAAAGGATATTCCAGCATTTCAACATGACACTCCCCCTTTATAAGATTTTCCGGCATATTGATCGCTTCTCTATAGTTTCTGTCTAACCAATATAAAAAATTGAAGCCTCCTCTAAGATCAGCTTCCAGGGCGTTTAATTTAGTAATATAATCATTGCGTTTGCCACTGTCTGTCTCATTGGCAATTTTCCTACGAAGATCAAGTATCTGANCATAATATTCTTTTTCAGTCACAGTGCCCTCCTTTTTAAGATGCTGCCACATCTCTCTGTAATTCTGAACAGATAAAGATTTNGTGTAGGTAGCATTAATATAGGCCCCGCNCAGTATCAACTNATGAAAAAGATTCTGTCTCGCATCATCAGGGTCTCTATCACGGGGGTTAAGCCCCAGACCATAGGCATAATTAAGACTCGTCGCCATATCCTCCCAGTAGAGCTCTGTGTCATTAACACTGAATGAACTTAAATTATTTGCTATCACATCTCTCAAACTTCTGTTAAGATCCAACTGCATGTCAAGATATTCAGCGTCACCAATTCGCCATGCACATTCTGCGGCATCTATAATAATCCTGGGCTCACAAAGGGAAGTGGGTTCAGCTTCCATCACCTTGTTATAAAGATTCAATGCTTCTTCATAATCTTTATGATAATGTGACAACCCATACGCATAATAGACAATCATCAATCTCTTAGTCGAAGCCGGAAGGTCATTGAAAGAACTAACCAGCTTCGCAATATTATCAAAATAATCAACATCAATTCTGTCAATCAGCATAAGGGCAGCATTCAGCAAAGCATTGAGCGTGTAAGGCGACACCTCATCCTTAGGAATGGCTTGCAACAAATCAAAGCCCTCCTTAAAAGAGNTTAATNCNAATNTGNCATGATTAAAATAGNCAAACAGGAAGCTAAGGTCAAATTCATTTCTTATCCAACGATCACTCGTGGTGTTATCTGTCTTCATGCAGAGGTCAGTATTCAGTCCAAGCCACTTAGAGGCTTCTCGCATGGAGCCTCCTTTGAGATTTAATTCCCCTTGCGAGATGAGAAGATGAGGTAAACAATTAATGACATCCTTATTATCTGAATAATTCTTTAAAATTATATCAAACGCCTTTCTTAATACTAATCCGGCTTCCTTAAGCATATTTAATGAAATCATCATGTCGGCCAAGCCACTGACCGATTTCTCAAACTCCACCGGATCAAAATTTGGTGAACTTGCAACTTTTTCCATATCTTTCACCACATTGGCCCCGAAATCCCAATTCCCTGCAAATTGAAATTCTTCGGTCGAAATCAATTCCTGTTCTAAATCAGGCGTTGACTTTAGACACATTTCAGTAGAGAAACATGTTGAGACAGTTATAACTGTCAGAAAGAACGTAATCAGTAATCTTTTCATGAAATAATATTTTTAAATCCACCCTATCCCCGCCAAAGCAAGCCTATACTTTGCTCCACTCAGAAGAAGTCATGCAGCGTTTACATATCAACATCGCTACATTTATCCAATTACTCAGCTACTATCTTATGAAGAAGGCAGTTAATTCAGTCTTTAAACTTGATGGAGTTAATAATATCAAACCCTACCTGTGGATCCGGATTTTTATTGTAGTTAAAGTTCACGTTGAGATAGTAGAGGGAATAATCCGGTTTCTGGACAATTATTTGATGATTTATCAACGTGTCGCCGTTCTCTGCCCTATAGAGGAAATCAGTCTGAAGTGTAGGATAGCCGCAAAAACTTGTGCTGTCGACATCTGTATTGCCAATATACTCCATTGATTCATCTTCAGACTGAGCCTTTGAATGTGTGGATAGCTCCATAAACATTCTTATTGGGAATTCCAGCTTATAACGCGAAAGGACAATATACACCTCCGGTTCCNNCCAATATTGGTTATACTTACGTGGAACNATATACATCTCATTCGCACCCATATCACTCATTTGTTCCGGCGACATATTTTGAAGTTCGTCCATCGTGGCAACCTTATAGCTGAAATCTGCCTCCACCTCATAAGTAGCCGGGTAGGTCAATGAAAAGAAATCATTACTATACTGTAATGTCTTNACNNTGTCAGCAGTTGCAACTGTCGCAACATTGCCACTGTTAGATTTTGATGTGCAGCCGCAAACAATCGCTCCAGCCGCTACAATCNCCAATAATTTCCTCATATTTCAATAATTCAATAGTTTTTAATAATGNAATTAACNCCTTCACTTCATGCTTCGCAATTTTCATGCCAAGACCTCATTTTCTTTGGCTTCTCCCATTTTTTAGCCTTAGATTATATTTCTCATTTGATGTTTATTATGAATTTATGAGCAGCCAAATGAGAAGGCCATAAACTATCAGAGGAACAACCACACAGATAATCACGGAATTTAGCACATAATTGCCACCAAACCTATTGAACCAGTTAAGAAAGTCAACCGATTTCATAAAAACCCAATCACACCATTCCCTAAACCGATGTCGGGTTGCCATAAAAATGCCAATCCAAATGCAAACCAGCACTGAAGTTGCAATAGGCATTTTAATCAAAACATCAAACATAACTGTCCACGTCAAGGGAATAATAAAGTAATACACCAAGATATTAACCTCATTATATGTCANCCCGGTCTTCAACCCGATCCGGAATAACCCCTCAGCCACAACTACAAAAGTTCTTTTAACCATAACTTAACTTTACATTTCAGTCTTAGTAAGTTATTTNCTTACTTTATGGGTAACGATGAGCTTCATTTCGGGATTGTCAATCTCTATTTTGCCGAGACGGCCTAACACCGACTGACCCAACAGAAGCGGTGCCTTCTGGTTACGAACCACTGACGCACGCACGTTCTCCAGTTCAAGCCCTCCAAANTCAACTTTCCGGAGATTCACAACAGTACCCTCCGAAATATCACCATTGGCATCGACATAACGTGCAGAACCCATAATATCTGATGGCTTGATATAATCATTCTTCAGCATGAAGTTTGCTTCCACCATCGACATTGTGACATCAGCTGCGCCAGTGTCAAACACAAAATGAAGCGGTAAACCATTGACGGTGCACTTCACTTTAGTCACCCCTCCTTCCTTCGTAAACGGCACCTCAACAATCTCNGTCTCNCCGACAAAATCAGGATCCATAATGACTTCCTCGCTCACAACTTGTTCTGAAGAATACCTCTCAATCAACTCCTTAAATTCAGGCATCTCCCTCACTGCGTCAAGATCATAATCAACCATGATGTGACGCATATTCCGGTAACCCTTGTCAAGTGCCTCTGCAAGATATTTCAATGCTTCCGCATTACGTCCTATNCGGCCATACACACAAGCCGCATTATAAAGGTTCCCGCTGACATCCGTTGTGTCATTCGCAAGTATATGCTGCATGGTCTCAATAGCTTTCTCNGCATTTCCCAAACCTGAATAAGCAAACGGAGTCCAGGAATTGCTGTTGAGCACAGAATCTTTCTCCACTTCCAACAGCCGTTCATAATCCTTTCGTGCCCGCTCACCTTTACCCGTAAGCCGATAAGCATCCCCACGCTTCATGAGAAGATAAGGGACATCTCCCATATTAGGTTCCAGAACTTCCACCATGTTATAGTCTTCTATGGCATCGGAATAACGTCTTGCAGACATGAGGTCTTCCGCTCGAGAAAAATATGCCGTGAAATACTCCGGGAACTGAGATATAATCTTATCCCTTTCAACGAGACACTCTTCATATCTCCCAAGATGGCTCAAGATGTCGC
>WFLX010387001.1_pt1 | contig 10542 bp, 10 predicted proteins | sample 4967041 | NCBI WGS metagenome assembly WFLX01 (sample SAMN12857096, study PRJNA449069) | gut metagenome | isolation source: stool from male and female vole | host: Microtus ochrogaster | place: USA:Florida | collected 2017
GAGACTGCCGGCGTCTATTCAGGATTCAATGGCAAGGGTGGCTATATCCCAGCAGAAATCAAGGCTGGCGAGCCCATCGACTTCACTTTCGATTTCGCTCTTCCATCAAGTGTGGCAGATGCCAACAAGACAAAGGTTTGCCTTATGCTGATTGATGCCAACACGGGCGAATATATCAATGCTGCTGTGACTGGCGACATTGAAACTGCTGTGGCTGGTATCAGTGCAGAAGAAGTGGAGAATGCAGATGTGTATGACCTTGCAGGTCGCCTCGTAGTGCGCAATGCATCTCTCTCCGATATCAATACTCTTGAGCCGGGTATCTATATCCGTGGCGGCAAGAAATTTATCAAGCGTTGATTTTCCGTATGAATTGACATGAATCAAATTGCATCAAGGGCATTTAGTCCGGATGAAGAACGAGAAATAGACCTTGCCTACGATGAGTTGCTCCGCTCATATATCGAGAGCCGCCATCGTAGGAAGGTAGAGTTCGTGGGCAAAGCGTTCCGCTTTGCACGCGTAGCGCATCAGGGTTGCCGTCGTAACGACGGCAGCCCATATATACTTCATGCCCTTGCTGTCGCTTTGATTTGCAGCAAGGAGCTGGGGCTTGGCTCTACCACCATTGTATGTGCCCTGCTTCACGATATAGTGGAGCATTCCGACCGCAATATTGAAGATATTGAAGCCAATTTCGGCCCTCAGATTTCTTCCATAGTGGCTGGCATCAACAAGCTTTCTGGTGGTATTTTCGGACATGCTGCTGAGACACAGGCTCTCAAGCTCAGGGATATGATGATGTCGATGAGCACAGATGTGCGTGTGATTCTCGTCAAAATGGCCGATCGAATGCACAATCTGCGTAATATCTCGACGCAGCGTCCCGAACGCCGCCGTCGTGTGGCTCGGGAATCGCTATATGTTTATGCTCCGCTCGCCGAACGTCTCGGATTGTTTATGATGAAGAGTGAGTTTGAAGATCTCGCTTTCCATTGTGAGGAGCCGGATGCCTACGAGATGGTGTGCCGTAAGCTTGAGCAGACCGATGATGTGCGCCAGCAGATAGTGGCATCCTTTGTGTCTCCTCTCCGAAAACGCCTAAGCGATGAAGGCCTGGAGTGCGAGATCAAAGCCCGCGTCAAGAGCGTATATTCCATCTATCGGAAGATGCAGAAGAAGCAGATTCCCTTTGAAGAGGTGTATGATGTATATGCCGTAAGGGTAATCTATGAAAACGACGATGATGCAATGGAAGAGCCCATAGCGCGTCGCATAGCGGAAATTCTTGCAGAAGACCATTCAGTGCATCCCGACCGCACACGCGATTGGCTACGGACTCCAAAAGACAATGGCTATAGAGCCTTGCATCTTACCCTGCGCGATGCCACTGGACGCTGGACTGAAGTGCAGATCCGCAGCCGCAAGATGGACGACATAGCTGAATTGGGCTATGCCGCGCATTGGAAGTATAAGGATGGAGTGCAGACCGACACTGAGCGTCTCGACAACCTTGTCAACTCCGTCAAGGAGATTCTCGCCAATCCAGAACCGAATGCTGTGGACTTCCTTGATACTCTTCGCTTCAATATCTTTGCCAAGCAGATATATGTATTTACTCCTGCCGGCGACCTTATCGGACTGCCGGCCGGAGCCACTGTGCTCGATATGGCATACGCAGTAGATGAGCAGGTGGGTCATCAATGTATAGGCGGAAAAATCAATCGGCGACTCGTAGAGCCCGACTATCATCTCGAGAGCGGCGACCTCGTGGAAATCATCACGGTGAAATGTGTGGCCCCTGAAGAAAACTGGCTCTCACGATGCATCACGGCACATGCCCGCAACCTCATTAAGTCAAGATTATGAAAATTAAAGATCTGATATCAAATGCTACAATGCTGAAAATTGTCGTGGCGCTTATAGCCTCGGTGATTGTGGTGCTTCTCCTTATGAAGAGCGACCATCAGAATTTCAGCTATGAGCTAAATCAGCCTTGGCGATACCCATTGCTGACAGCAGAATTCGACACGCCCATCATGCGCGACTCAGTGTCGGCGCAACACATGCGCGACAGCATCGACAAGGCATTTGTGCCCTTCGTCTATCGCGATTATAGAGGAGCTGCAAGAAATGTCGACCGTTTTGTCAAGATCATCAGTAATTATGTTGGTCCTGAAGATGCAGCGTTTCTGGGAAGAAAACTTTCAGAGGTGTATGGTAAAGGTGTGATCAGTGCAGAGCTCTATGACCATATCCATGCATTTGCACATGCTCAGCTTAGGATGAGCGACGAGTCGGAAGATATGAATGCCGTCAAGGTGATAGATGCTTCAAGCATGATGTCGCCAAATATGGCTTATAGGGCTGTAGACTCTGCCTACGTGGCGAGGAAGTCAAAGCCATCCCATGAAGCGCATCTCAGCGCCGATGTGGCTAAGGCCCTCAATGCGAGTCTTCTGCCTAACGTGGTGATAGATTCAGTGGCTGATTCACGCTTCCGCGACCAGGAATATCTGAATGTCAATTCTGCTCTTGGAGTTATCAAGAAGGGACAGAGAATTGTAGACCGAGGCGACATTATCAATGCGCAAATCTATACTAATCTTAATAATTATATAGATATGCTTGATAAGACGGAGTCGAAGACTTACTCGAAAAAGTTCTTTACAACCGCGCAAGCGCTCTATATAGTGACTCTATTCACATTGCTCTATCTTTTCCTCGCTCTCTATAGGCCTCATCTCTTTGAAGATTTCAAGACGGTCACTTTCATTGTCTCGCTCATTACATTTTTTGTGGTGATAGCCATCGAGTCGGCTGATGTCTTCAATTCAGGTCTTTATCTGATTCCATTTGCGGGCGTACCTATTATCATTACCGTCTTTACAGATGCCCGAACAGCAATTTTCTCTTATATTGTCTGCATCTTGATGATTGCATTGGCTGCTCCTTTCCAATTCCAGTTCGTGGTGATTCAATTTGTGGTGGGTATAAGTGCCACTTATTGCATTCATCGACTTTCGAGGAGAAGCCAGTTGCTTCGCACAGCCCTTGTCACATTTGCACTCTATAATGTGTGCTATGCAATGATGCTGACTCTCTCCGAAGGCACCATTACAGCTTTCTCTTGGAGGATGGTGGGTGTATTCGGTATCAACAGTGTGCTTCTCTCATTTGCCTATCTCCTCATCCTTGTAGTGGAAAAGATATTTGGGTTCACTTCCACCGTGACCCTCGTAGAGCTTAGCGATATCAATAGCCCTATTCTTCGAAACTTGGCAGAGGTGGCTCCCGGCACTTTCCAGCATTCCATGCAGGTGTCTACTCTTGCTGCTGAGGCTGCGAGGGCAATAGGGGCCAACACTACACTTGTCCGTACAGGTGCGCTATATCATGATATTGGAAAAAGCGAATCTCCTATTTTCTTCACCGAAAACCAGCACGGAGTGAATCCTCATGCCGGTCTTGATCCGGAGACGAGTGCTCGCAAGATTATCAGCCATGTCACTGATGGTCTGGCAATCGCTTCGCGGGAGAAACTTCCACAGGTAATAAAGAATTTCATTGCGGAGCATCATGGCAAGGGAGTGACAAAATATTTCTATAACACGGCTGTCAATGAAAGCGCTGACGGCGATGTAGATAAGTCACTCTTCGAATATCCCGGACCAAACCCCGAAAGCAAAGAGACCACGATTCTGATGATGGCAGATGCAGTAGAAGCTGCATCCCGCTCGCTTAAAGATTATAGTCCGGAAGCTATCAATAATCTCGTAGACAAGATTATTGATGGCCAGATGGCAGATGGCCTTTACAATGAGTCGCCCATTAATTTCAGGGATATAAATGTGATCAAGGACACTTTCAAGAAGAGACTTGCCACTATCTATCACTCTCGTATCGAATATCCAGAAATCCAGAAAAGAGACTCCACTCCCAAACAACAAAATTAAAAATATCGCGTTAAAAAAATAGGGGCTTCCCAAAAGAAGCCCCTTTTTAAGATTATGACGGATTCAAATTCAATATATCAGCTTCAGCACAATAGCTTTTCTCGTAGTGGCTTCCGGGCTATCCTTTGGATGATCGTAATGGCATTCCTTATGGTAGTGGCTGTCCCTAACCAGGCATACGCAGCCAAAAAGAAGACCACAAAGGCAAAGACTACGGCCACTACTAAGAAAAAGACCACAACTTCGAGTTCTAAGAAAAGGAAGTCTACTACCAAGAGCCGTAAGAAATCCACTCGGAAGCGCTCTTCTTCCTCTTCTCGAGGTGCCAATTGGGCTCTGACGGCTGCTGATGTGAATCCTGATTCAAAAAGTCCGGAAGTTAAGACTAAGAAGTCGTCGAAGCGTCAGGTCACTGTGGAGCGACCTGACCTTGAGGCTATTCGTGTCGCTACGATGGATCCGTCAAATCCGATGTATTTCCCGAAGCTTATGAAGAAATTCAACCGCAATGACACCACTATGACAGCTGATGAATTTCGCCATCTTTATCTGGGATATATGTTTCAGGAAGACTACGACCCCTATCGTGAATCTCCATATTCAAGTGTCACGGATGTATATCGCAATAAGACATCCCACACCAAGGAGGAGATTGACACCATACGCAAGTATGCTGAGTTGACTCTGCTCGACAATCCTTTCGATCTTCGCCAAATGTCATTCCTCGTCCACGTACTCAAGGAGCGCCGCAAGGATATGAGTGCAAAGATTTGGGAATATCGACTTGAGCATCTTTTGGGAGCTATCAAAAGCACCGGGACAGGCGAGAATGAGGAAAATGCTTGGTTCGTAATCTATCCGGCACATGAATACGATATGGTGCAGCTTATGGGCTATCATGCCGTGGATGCAGATTTCATAGAGCCTGGTTTCGACTATCTAATGGTAGAGCCGGAAGAGGAGACAGCCCGCCGGCTTCGCGATAAAGTGCAGCCAGGTTTTTATTTCGATGTCCGCCAGATTCATCAGCAATATGAGATGAAGCATCCAGAAGATGATGATGAGGTCGCCGCAGAGACGGATGAAGATGATCCCGATGACATCCCGGCAGAAGAAGATCCCGATGATTTGCCGGCAGCCGAAGAGCCCGACGCCATCCCTGCTGATTAACTCGGTGGAAACTAAAACTCCACCCAATACGTTATAATAATAGAAATAACAATTCGCATTTTGCATAATAGATTATGCATTACGCATTATGAATTAAAAAAATCATGGAAGAAAATAAAGAAATAATCGACAATGACAAGTTTGTTGCCTTTGCATATACAGTCAAAGACGCCGATACAGGCGAAGTCCTTTTTGAAGCAAAACCTTCTGCTCCTGACGTAATGGTCTATGGAGTAAGCAATGAAGTCATCCCGGGTCTGATTGCTACAATCAAAGGGCTCGGAAAGGGGGATCGTTTTTCAGTCACTCTTCCTCCAGAGGTGGCTTTTGGCCAAAGAGTAGAAGAATACGTGCAGCAAGTGCCAGTAGAGGCTTTCATGCGCGATGGGAAGATGGCAGTGGAAGTCAAGGAAGGCAATGTGCTTGATATGATGACCAATACAGGCGATATCGTCAGCGGCCGTGTCGTTAAGGTCACTCCCGAGATCGTTGAGATGGATTTCAACCATCCTTTTGCAGGCAAGACAGTAGACTTCGATGGCGAGATCATTGAGGTGCGCGACGCCACTGATGAAGAACTTCATCCTAAGCACGCTTGCGGATGTGGATGCTCGCATCATGGTAATTGCGACGACGGTTGTGGTTGCTCAGAAAAAGAAGGTGATTCTTGCGGATGTGGCGATAGCTGCGGTTGCCATTAAAAGATGGGTGCTAAAACTGAAATACCGGAAGAGATACTTCGCGTCAAGCAGCGGTTGTCGATCATAGGGGATTCTCCCGCCCTCATTGAGGCTATCAAGAGAGCGGTGATGGTCGCCCCGATCGACTTGTCGGTGCTTGTGACCGGTCCATCCGGTTCCGGCAAGGAGTTTTTTCCCAAGATAATCCATCAGTTTGGCGCGAGAAAGCATAAGAAATATATTGCGGTCAATTGCGGCGCAATTCCGGAGGGTACGATTGATAGTGAGCTTTTCGGACATGAAAAGGGTTCCTTTACGGGTGCCCTTTCCGCACGTAAAGGATATTTTGAGGAGGCTGACGGGGGTACGATTTTCCTTGATGAGGTAGCAGAGCTTCCTCTCACCACCCAGGCTCGTCTGCTGCGTGTGCTTGAGACCGGGGAATTCCTGAAGGTTGGTAGCAGTACGGTTCAGACTACCGATATCCGCATAGTGGCAGCCACCAATGTCGACTTGCTGAAGGCTGTGGCAGAAGGACGCTTCCGAGAAGATCTCTATTATCGGCTCTCTACGGTGGTGATCAATGTCCCTCCGCTCCATGAGCGAGGCGATGATATTATCCTCCTTGCCCGTAAGTTTGCTGCTGACTTTGCAGAGAAATACATGACTAAGCCCATCTCTTTCAGCGATGAAGCAAAGCGGGCTCTGACTNTATANAATTGGCCNGGAAATGTGCGTCAGCTCAAGAATGTNATCGANCANCTNGCTCTTTTCGAAGCCGGNTCTGAGATTTCACGCCGACAGTTGCTTGAGGCCCTTCCGCTTAATCATGACCCGCAATCTACTCCTATGATTGCCCCTTCCGACGATTCAAGTGCCCTCGAACGCCAGATGATCTTCCAGATGCTTTTCTCAATGCGTGATGAAATAGAGAATCTAAAGAAGATGGTGGGAGATAAATCTGATGGAACAGACAGGCCACTTCGCGACGTGAGAGCACTTATGGCTCCGGAGCATCCCTCTAATTCTTTCTCCGACGATAATTTTGCCGGAAATCCTCTCGACAGGTCGGAAAAGAAGGTAATAGAAGAGACTTTGGCTCGCCATGATGGCAATAAGAAGCAAGCTGCGGAGGAACTCCAGATCTCACTCCGCACACTATATCGGAAAATGCAGGATCTTGGCATCTCCTGACACCGATTCTTTCCTCCACTATTCAATTTACCTACATGCGACGTTTTTTTTCATATATTACTTTTGCGGTGTCGGCTATTATTCTGCTGGCAGGATGCACCATAAGCTATAAATTTAATGGTTCTGCACTCAACTACGACATTTATAAGACGATTAATGTCGGAGAGTTCCCTATTCGCGCAGCATTGGTGTATGCACCTCTTCAGCAGACATTTGAAAATAAGCTTCTCAACACCATTACGCGACAGACACGCCTCCAGGAGGTAAGCGGCACTTCCGACCTTGAGATGACAGGGGAAATCACCGGTTATTCACTCTCTCCGCAAGCTGTAGGCACAGATGCATACGCAACTGAGACGCGACTCACTATCACTGTAAAAGTGAAGTATACCGACCATATAAATTCTGCCAATGATGTAGACCAGACTTTCTCTGCATATAGGCAATTCGATAGCTCGTTGATGTTGACCGATGTTCAGGATGGCCTCTGTGAGGAAATTTGCGACGAACTGGTAGATCTCATCTTTAATGCTACTTTAGGCAACTGGTAATAATTCAACTTTCGCTTATGACTGACGACACTGTGCTGAGGACAAAGTCCGAAGAAAAATACCCATATTACATCATCCCGGATATAGATGCTCTTTCGAAGGAGCGCGATCCGGATCTTCTTCGCGTCCATAGGCGCCGCATTGCGGCTAATGTGGGCGATCCGGATGCGCTTAGGGCAATCCTTGGGGAAGCATCTGAAGATTTCCAGGATTTCTATGGCACGTCTGATCTGCCGTCGCTTTCTACAGCCGACACGATCGATTCATTCCTTGAGAGATTTGGTGGGGGAGTGGAAGAATCTGCAGAAGAGGAAGAAGAGTCAGTGGTCCCCGTTGCTCCTCCCGTGATGGATTATGCTTCGTTGCTTGAGAAAGAGGCGCAGGAATCAGGAGAAGTTGCTGACCTCCAGGCAGACGATACTTTAGGAGTGATCGATGCGTTTTTGAGCCAGCAGCCGGCTTCAAGAATAAAACCCAAAAAGGAGCCGAAAGAGGACGAAAAACCCTCCTTGACGGAGAGTTTTGCCAAAATTATGATAAAAAATGGCAATTATAAGCGTGCATTAGAAATTATTACCGAAATAAGTTTGAATAATCCAGAAAAAAGTATTTACTTTGCAGACCAAATACGATTCCTTAAGAAAGTGATTTCTCTGGAGTCGCTTTAAACGTGTAAAAACAATTCAATAAACAACAAAAATATGTATATTTTTCTCAGCATTCTTATCGTGATCGCAGCTTTGCTGCTTATCGGCGCTGTTCTCATCCAGAAATCTAAGGGTGGTGGTCTTGCTTCCGACTACAGTCAGGGCAACCAGTATATGGGCTACCGTAAGACTACAGATTTCATCGAGAAGGCTACTTGGAGCCTTGCTATCTTCATCTGTGTGATCAGCATCTGCGCTTCTTTCGCCATCAAGACCCCCGTCACTCGTTCGGGTATGGCTCCAGCTCCCGCAGCAACTACCGCTCCGGCTCCGGCTCCTACTACAGCTCCAGCTCCGGCAGAAATCCCGGCTGCTGCTCCTGCTGCTCCTGCTGCAGAGGCTCCCGCTCAGTAATTCGATCTCTCACCCCACAAAAAAGGCTGGAATTCCATCAGGATCCCAGCCTTTTTTGCGTCTCAATGGGAAGGAGGTTTTAAGCATTGAATCTTAAGAGGGTCGTCTCCCNATCCTTCTTTAACTNCTCNATTAGCTCCNGGACCGACCCAAACTTCTNCTCATCACGAAGCCTATCTATAAATTCCANTCTGATTCCATGATTATAAAGATCCTCATCATCCCCGATGATATGAGCTTCCACCGTAAGATGACCTGAGGCTTTATCTGTGCCTTCAAAAGTGGGGCGATAACCAATATTGACCATTGCTGGTTTCCCTGCATCGTTGCCATCTATAAAGGCCTCAGCGGCATATACTCCAGGAGCCGGCATAGCAGCCTTGCGTGAGATTTGAAGATTGGCAGTGGGGAATCCAATCTCACTCCCCAAATGGAAGCCTGGAAGCACTTTCCCTTCGATTTCCGGCCGATGTCCTAATAATTCTATAGCCTTCTTTATGTCTCCGGCTTTTACGGCCTTTCTTACTGCACTGCTGCTTACTCCTTCTTCCTCCGGCGCAGAGATCACTTCAATTCCGATTGCATCTCCCATGGCCTTATAGTCGGCTATGCTCATGTCGATGCCATCGCTCCCGAAAGTGTTGTCGTAGCCTGCTACGAGAAGCTCCACGTCATATTTCCGGTGAATGTAGTCGAGCCATTCGAAGGCGCGCATACGGCGAAGCTGCTCAGTGAAAGGCAAAACGAGAGGTTCTACACCTTCGCGGCGTATCAACTCTGCCTTGCGTTCAGTGCTCATAAGCCATCCCGGTGCGCGTTCGGGCGCCACGAGGTCGAGAGGATGGCGGTCAAACGTAATGGCCACCGGTAGCAACCCTCGTTCCTCTGCCTCTTTCTTGAGAGTATCCAATACCAGTCGATGTCCCCGATGCACCCCATCAAATGTCCCAATAGTAACCGCCTTCCTCATAATCTAAAATCCTGATAAATCTTCACAACTTCACAGCTTTGCAACTCAACAACTTTTCGCTTCGAGCAGTGCCTCACAAATAGCCATCATATCATCGCTTTCGCTTTTCCCNATCTTGAANGCATGNGCTCCNGCNTCTGCAGCNGCNNGGCAGTTNTTNTCNGANTCNTCGAGCATCAGNGTCTGNGANGGGTTNAGNCCATATCGGCGCATAAGGTTTTTGAANATATTCACGTCTGGNTTGCAAGTNAGTTCNTGAAACGANACNACGATGCCNTCNAAATAATCGTTGACCGAACCNCCTTCNTGNCGGAAAGCACGGTCTATCCATGAGTGATACATCACAGGATTGGTATTGCTGAGCATAAAAATGCGATAGCCTGCCATGCGCATGCGTCTCAGCATCTCAAGGCGTTTGGCTGGAAGATCGACAAGAAACTGATTGAAAGCCTCTGTGATCTGCTTGTCGGTAACGCCGGGCTTCATCTTTGAGCGCATGATATCGAAGAATTCTCCGGCTGGGCGTTCTCCGGTCTCAAGACCATAGAAAGGTTCCTTTTGGCCATAGAGACCGAGCATCTCGTTGGCATCCTCCAGGCCAAGCTCCTCCAGAGTCCTGACAGCGCGGTCGCGGTCAAGGTCGATCACAACGCCCCCCAAATCAAATATCACATTTTCAATATTATATATCCACTCAATCATAATCCTGATTTTAATTCATAATTCATAATTCATAATGCATAATTCAGGTGTGCTTTCCTTCGGCTTATTGCCAGTGTAATTANTTATGCATCAAGCATTATGACTTACTTTAGCTTNGGCGTAGCCAATTATGCATTAATATAAAAAGGAATCGGTGCAGACCCCCCATTGGGAATGCACCGATTATCTTTTTTCTGTGACGTGTCTCATATATTGAGATACGTACTCAGCTTCTCTGTTGATTACTCAGCAGCGGGA
>WFLX010176565.1_pt1 | contig 10539 bp, 7 predicted proteins | sample 4967041 | NCBI WGS metagenome assembly WFLX01 (sample SAMN12857096, study PRJNA449069) | gut metagenome | isolation source: stool from male and female vole | host: Microtus ochrogaster | place: USA:Florida | collected 2017
TCTCCACATATTTGGGGATGTCTCCATCCGTCAGCGCATCGTAGGAAATGCACGCATTTTCCGCCTCTTCTACATTGATCCACACATTGCCGCCCTCTAACACCAGTTCGCCTGTCTGCACGCTTCCCTCATTTGCGTTGACGATCACATGATTCGCCCAGGAAGGAATGTGAATATAATACCAGCCCTCGTTGTCCTCATATACTTCCGTCTCGCCGCCGGGCCATGCGGCAAAGGCATTATTGCCGTCCTCGTCCCATGCCCACACGCAGGGATCGCTCCAATCCCCCGGCACCTGCACGAAAACAACTTCCCTTTCTTCTTCTGCCCTTACCTGTGCAGGTGAAAAAAGCATAAACGCCATCACGGACAAAAACAAAAATGCCGCGATTTTTTTCATGACTTTCATAATAATCCTCCTTTTCAGTTGATGACTTTCCGTTTACAAGGAAAGCATATCATTGCGGTTTTGTTACGGCAATTCCAAATTGGGTAATCGGTTTCTTTGATTTTTGCACTATTTTCACAAGAATAAACCGTGGATATTTGTGTAAAAACGATATTTTTATGGGCAGTTTTACCAAATGAGAAAAACTTTGTGAAAAATTCACAATGAAGTTTCCTTCAGTTTCCGAAAAAATAAAGAGGATTCCGGAGGAAAGGAGACGTGAGACTTCCGTACGACGCAAGCGGCGGAATGACTTGACAGAAGCAATCGCGAAAGTATATGATAAAAAAGAGTTTGCGGAACGCAGACTCTAGGATTAAGAGAAATCCTAGGAGTTCTAGAAGTTAAAAAAGCTGTGCAGCGCGAAGCTCTTTCAGGAGAGAGCGGTGCATCATGAGAGTGTTTTTAACAAACTCCCCGGGCGGATCCTATCAGGATAAGGTCGGCGTGCGCATTCCGTGTGAGTTGGATAATTCTAATGAGTTTGTTGCGAATCTGAAAAAATACTGGCCGAATGAAGCGAGGGGATTGATCATTGCAGCGACTCCTGATAATGCGGTCACAAATGACAGTTTAAGGAGTCAGATTCCCGAATCATTCTGGCTGTCCGGACTGCCGTTTCGGAATTTGGAGGTCTGCGATGCGCGAAACGAAAGTCAGATACGGCGCCTTGTGTCTGACAGCAATGTCATTATTTTGGCGGGAGGGCATGTGCCGACGCAGAATCAGTTTTTTTGGCGCATTCATTTGAAGGAGCACCTGCATGAGTATATGGGCATGATCATCGGCATCTCCGCCGGAAGCATGAACAGCGCAAGCATTGTCTATGCGCAGCCGGAGGAGGAGGGCGAGGCGGTCGATCCGCATTATGAGCGCTACTTAGACGGACTGGGACTGACCGATGTCCGGATACTGCCGCATTATCAGTATTATAGGGGACTGAAGCTGGACGGAAAACGGATATTTGAGGATATATGTATTCCTGACAGTCATGTCAGATCGTTTTATGCGCTGGTGGATGGCTCCTATCTTTTCATTGATAAGGACGGAAGCACCACGCTGTATGGCGAGGCTTATTTGTTGGAGGACGGATTTGAGAAGAAGGTCTGTGAACGTGACCAAAAGATCAGGATACTGGGATAAAGAAGCATTGAAAAGAGGGCGTCGCTGACACCCTCTTTTTTACGGCTCTAATAACGCCAGCAGCTCATAGACACGAGCTTTTGTCAATTCTGCCGCTTTCGTGTTTGTGATAAGCGGATAAAGCGAACCTCCCTCAACCTCGGCGCCTGCCTCTTCTACGGCCTGTTCTTTTTCGGCGATCCATTTAAGCTGTTCGTCGGTGAGTGCACGCATGGTATCCGCGTCGTTCACCCGCTTTAAGGACTTCCAAATAATATTTAACATGGAATCCCATAACTCATATAATTCCTGCGATTTGNNATTGNGATCCCCCTGNGAGAGCGNGCCGTCATTTACGAGGGCATCCTCTATGATCGCTGCCTGTTCCTCAATATATTCGACATTATATTTTAAGCTCTCCCATTCAGAATAGCTTGAAAAACCTTCCGCCTCCGCTTCATTATATAAGCCATAATAAGGAAGCTCCGTGTCCGTCGCGTTTTCCAGATAGTAGTAGCCGACCCACGAACGGTAACCCTCAGGAAGCTCGGCGAGCGGTGCGCCCGGCAGATAGATCAAAAGCGTTTCGGCTTCGTCCAAACCGTAGGGAGTGGTGTAGTAATATAAAGTGCCGTCCTTGATTTCACTTGTGTCCGGTTCTTTGGCATAGCTGATCGACAAGATCTGCATGGAGTAGGTATAGTCATTTACTTTTACCGGCTGCGAGAACTGTCCGTCGAAGATACATTGATACACCGTCCCATACGGGTGGCTTTCATCATACGAACCCATGTCACTGTCATGATATTCTCCGGCGAAGGTTCCGTCCGAATGAATGGACAACTGCGTTGCCCATGCGCCCGCGCCGCTTGCAAACCAAAAGGTTAAATTCTTAAATTCAGTAAACGATAACGCGGCACCGTCTATGACCGGTTCATCCGCATCCGGCGTGTCAGAGCCTGTCCCATCCGAGTCTGCATTCCCCGCGCCGTTATCATTCACGCCCGTATCATCCGCATGATCGGCGTTCCCATGATCCGCATTCAGTGCGTCATCTTCTTCAATGATAATGGGAATGTCGGTGGTTCCGGGACTTACGATTTCCGTATTTCCGCAGCCGCAGACGCAAAACACCATACATCCGGCGGTCATCAGGGCGATCTTCGCTTTTCTCATGTTTGTATTTCCCCTCTTTATAAAAGTATGAAACCGATGGAATCTGCTTATATAGACGTTTGGTAACGGCGGGAAGTTTCATGGAAAAAAGGATTTTCAACAAGTAAAAAAAGAAAAATAAATGGTAAAATATGGGTTGACAAGAGTGTCTATTAATGATAGACTCNAAGTGTCTATTAAAGANAGACAAATCACGTGATGGAATTTTTTAGAGTTTTAATATGCAGGAATTCACAAGATGTACTGCGATTGTTGAAATGATTTGATGAGATGANNGACAGGAGAANACGGAAATGANGGATTACAAGCTGGGGGCGNTAGAATCGAGGTTTGCGGATATTGTGTGGGAGCATGAACCGTTATCGACCGGAGAGCTGGTGAAGCTGTGCAATGAGGAGCTTCAGTGGAAACGGACGACGACCTATACGGTGTTAAAAANGCTGAGTGAACACGGTTTTTTTCATATGGAAAATAAGACCGTGACAGCGTTGATCTCAAAAGAAAATTATTATGGTTCCCAGAGCGAACGGTTTGTACGTGAGACCTTTGACGGTTCCCTGCCCGCTTTTATTGCCGCATTTACAAAGCAGAGGGCACTGAGCGAGGAGGAGATTGCCGAGATTCGCAGAATGATCGACGGGGAGGGGGAGAAATGACAATGGGGACTTATTTTTTACGAGTGATCAATATGAGTATCACGGCAAGCTGGCTGATGGCAGCAGTGATCGTGCTTCGCTTATTATTGAAAAAAGCACCGAAATGGCTCATCTGTATGTTTTGGGTGTTTGTCGCCATTCGTCTTGTGTGTCCGTTTTCAGTGGAAAGCGCATGGAGCCTGGTGCCGAGTGCGGAACCGGTGAGCGAGCGGAGAACGCCTGTGCGGGATACACCGCAGAACGCACCGTTGTTAAGTACGGACATGAAGGAAACGGAAGACGGGAATGCGTATGCTGCGGGGAACGGAACGAATGATATGGCATTAAACGCCACGGGGATGGGCAGTACACAAAATAGCCGCCTGACGGGGACAATAGACGTGGCATCCTATACGGATGTGCTTGCCATTGTCTGGATATGCGGCGCGGCAGGCTTGCTTTTTTACGGCATAATGAGTTATGCGAAGCTGCATAAGCGTACGGCTGTTTCCGCCAAGGTGGAAGGGCAGATATGGCAGTGCGACGAGATTCGGACGCCCTTTATTCTGGGAATTCTCAGACCGCGCATTTATCTGCCGTCCGATTTAGACGAGACGCAGGCGGAGTATGTGATCGCGCATGAGAGAACGCACTTGAAAAGGCGCGATCATTGGTGGAAGCCGCTCGGTTTTTTCATCCTGTCGATCCATTGGTTTAATCCGCTGTGCTGGGTTTCTTATATCCTGCTCTGCCGCGATATTGAGCTGGCGTGCGACGAACACGTGATACGGTCGGGGGATGAACAATATAAAAAATCCTACGCCGAAGCGCTGCTTGCGTGCAGTATCGGATCGAAAACGATCACGGTATGTCCGCTGGCGTTTGGCGAGACGAGCGTAAAGGAACGCGTGCGAAATATAATGAGTTATAAAAAACCGGCTTTTTGGATTGTATTTGCGGCAGCAGCCGCATGTATTGTCGTAGCGGTCTGCTTTCTTACTAACCCGCAGAAAAAAGGAGACCTTCGGATAGGGCAGCAGGAGGATACAGATCAGCAAAACAGGCTGGAGGTTCAGGTACAGCAGGAAGGGAACGAACATAACGCGAACAATGTTGCGGGAGCGGGTGCGAACGGTACGGACAGATCGAAGGACACGGATAATGCAAACAGTCGGTCGGACAGCGCGGAGACGGTGAACGGAGATGACGCGCAGGATCGTGATGCGCATGATGTACCGGATGTCGTTTGGGAGCAGGCGAAACAGTATGTGCAGGCGGCATATGACCGGACACAGGAGGACTATGAGCAGGGTATCGGTCTGGATAATTCTTACACGGAATGGCGGATTGAGAATTTGGAGCATTGCTATACCTACGATCGAATCGCAGGTATGACCTGTGAGATTTATCGCCTGAACTATGAGTTTTTAGCAGAATCGCCAAAGGATATTGTGCTCGCGGGAGGAATGTCCGTATCCGATAACGGGTGGGTTGTGCCCGAATCACCAAACAGTAATTATCTGGTCTTTGTCAGGACGGAAGCGGGACTTTCCTATTTGTGCGGCATGTATGAGAACGACTGTGAACCGGGAGATGAGGTGTTTACCTGGGATTTGCTCAATTATTGTAATGAGATCGATCTGCTTGACGAAAGCGGGGGCTCAGATCCGGAAGGAGAAGAACTGATCAGACGGTTTATGGAAGTAGATATTGAGGAGCTGCATGCCATTCCGTATACGCAGGATATTGTAGGGGACTATACGGGCGTCGGAGTGGATGTCACGAGGGCGGATGGTTCGACATGTCGTGCGGAAATCCTGTGTATCGGTGAACTGCCCGATCAGGGAATCCGGCTGTACGGCTATAACGATGAGACGTATTGGAGGCAGGGGGTTGCTGTTGAGATCGGTGATGACATTTCTTATTTTGATTGGAAATATATGACGTCGAGGATACAATTCCCGAAATTATATTGGAATGAGGGAGCGCAGCAGCTTCAGATCACGCTTCCTGTCTATACGGGAACGTCCTTTGCGGCGGAAGAGCTGATCGTTCTGCAATATAATGAGAAAGGCGTTTTAGAGGCGAATGATTTCGCGCTTGAAGCGTTTTCTGCACTGATCAACGCAGCCCTTGACTACCGGTTTGACGAGGAGAGCGGGATGCTGACGCTGATCGACCGGCGGACAGATCGGGAGGTGGGTACCGCCATGCTTCCGGGAGAAACGGTAAATGGGATTGTGGGCGGCGATATTTCGGAGTTTGTGCTCGGAGATACGATCCGGCTGCGCGTGACGCCGGGGTATTTAACGAATGCCGCCGTACCGCAGTATGACGGGATGCCGATATTGGAGTTTGATGTGGATATCATTGAGATGCAGGGAGGCAGACTGGCGTTTTTACTCGGGTCGCTGCGCTGAAAGGATTTTTGAAGGAGCATACAAATCTTAAAAATATAAAATAGCATAACAGGGATTGACAAAGAGGTCTATATGTTATAAACTAACGGAAAGGTTTATAATATATAGACCTCAAATTATGTCTGAGTATCGGATCAAGTCAGTGTTTCTTTAGAAATGCGGCGGAGGAAAGGGAGGATAACCGGAATGAAAAAAGAATATCGCTTAACGGAGGCGGAGACGGAGTTTGCGGAATTGATCTGGGCGCATGAGCCCGTTTCCTCAACAGCGCTGGTACATCTGTGCGCGGAAGCATTTGCATGGAAAAAATCAACGACTTATACAATGTTGAAAAATTTATGCGAAAAGGGCGTTTTCCGAAACGAAAATGCGACAGTGACATCCGTTATGAAAAAGGAGGATTTTTACGGAAAGCAGAGCCGCGAATATGTCAACGAAGTGTTTGGCGGTTCTCTGCCGCGTTTCCTTACTGCTTTTTGCGGCGGGAGGAAACTGACTGCCGCAGAGGTAGCAGAGATGCGGCGGCTGATCGATGAAGCGGATGTTTGACGGATAGGGGGTGACAGAGATGGGAGAATGTTTTGGAGTGATCGTTCGGATGAGCCTGACGGCATCGTTTGTCATTGCGGCGGTATTTTTGATTCGTCTGCTGCTTTTGCGTGCGCCGAGGCGGTATTCGTATGTGCTGTGGCTGGTCGTGCTGATCCGCCTGATCTGTCCGGTGGCACCCGCGGCTCGTTTTGGCGTGGTCCCGGATATGGCGCGGATGCTCGGAGAGCGCCAGATCACGGGAGAACAGACACAAACTGGACAGGCGCAGGATGCGTTTCCCGCGTCAGGCAATGTATGGGCGCCGAATGGATATGCGGAGAATGGAACGCAGCTTGCGGATGTGCAGAAAGTGATCGTTGCACCGGACGTTGTGGGCGTTCCGATCAGTGACGCCGATAAATGGAACCCGCTTTCGGGAGAGGCGGNGNNCGTGACAGATATGCAGGAGCATTCGGNCTCCNGTCAGGGATTGTGGTGGGTATCGGATGCGGCATTCCATACCGTCGTCTGGTGCTGGCTGTGCGGCTGTCTGATTTTTATGGGCTATGGGATCATGNGCTANCTTCGGCTGAATTACCGGCTGCANCAAAAAAAAATCAAGCGTAATCTATATGGAAGCGGAGGCGGGCAGGGAAATAAGAGGCGTGTTTAAGTCTTTGCGGTGCAGGCGCGTCCGGCTCCTGACGGATTCCGAAATTGGAGCACCGTTTACCGTGGGGATTTTCCGTCCGGTCATCTGTCTGCCGGAAAGGCTGCTTCCTTTTCAGAGAGAGATGGTGATTGCGCATGAAAATATGCATATCCGCAGGCAGGATAATCTGTTGAAGCTGCTCGCATATGTGGTGCGTTGTGTGCACTGGTTTAATCCGTTTGTGTGGCTTGCGTTCCGTTATTTTGAGGAGGATATGGAGGCGTCCTGTGACGAGGCGGTCTTAAGGGAGCTCGGTTATGAACGGCGAAAGGAGTATGCCAAAACACTGCTTGCACTGTCGGAGTGCGGACGGGATGCCGGCGGATTTTATCCGGTGTCGTTTGGCAGGAAAAATGCGAAGGGGCGGATTCGAAATATTCTTTCCGTGAAAAAAGCGAGAGTCTGGGTCGTGCTGGCGTCGGTATCGGTCGTGGCTGTAGCGGTAGCCGTGCTCCTGGTCAATCGGAAACCGGCGCAGGAGGCGCAGAATGCTACGGATGACCGTTTGGTTTCCAATGCAGGGGATGGAGCGCAGGAAAACTTGAATGAGGAGGATGATCAAGTGCAACCCGGTACGCAGGAGGAGTATGCGGCACGGATAGAGGAGCTGGAGCGGCAGGAGGAACTGCAGAGGGAGTACGAGGAGGTGAACCGGCAGTTTGAAGAAGAACAAGACCGGATATTAGAAGAGATAGAGGACCAGTATGTGGAAAATGGCGTCGATCAGGAAGCGGAGCTTGCCGCTTGGGAGGAGAGACTTGCTGAAGAGCAGGCGTTTCTGGCCGCGCTGGGTGCAGAGGCGAAGACAAAAGAAATCTTGTATAGTGCGAGGGACAGGATCTTGAACGGATCGCTTCCTGAGTGGGAAATCTGTCTGGAGGACAGCGAGGGTTACCTTTATTATGCGGATCAGGCGGTTCCGATGATTTCTGGAGACNGCGTNTGCGCACTCCTATGTAATCCGCGTGTGAGNNNCGGNGANAGCGGACNGTTGGACGTGACNTATTNTTTNCNGNNTGATGGGATTGAGGACGGAAGCGTGATAATGTCAGCCGCATATGGATGCAGAGAGCATCCGATCAGCGGAGAGATTTCTTTTCATTCGGGAATTGATTTTGCAGCAGAAAAAGGAACGCCGATCTATGCCGTAGCGGAAGCCTGCGTGTACCGGACANGCTTTGATACGGAAAACGGGAACTATNTGATCCTCATTCATGCAAACGGTGAATTGACNTATTATGCGCATTGTGAAAGCGTAGAAGTGCAGGCAGGCGACATTGTTGAGCGCGGGCAGCAGATCGCTGCGGTAGGAAGCACCGGAAACAGTACCGGCGCGCACCTGCATTTTGCGGTGAGCAGACAGGGTGCGTTCGTCTTACCGATGCTGACGAACGGTTATACATCGCTTTCTACAGATTCTATTATAGTGATTCCGGTGGAGAACCGATCGGAATCGATGGGAGATCGGGCGGAGTAAGACATTTATAATCATAAGGCGGGAGGGAAGGCATTTACCTTCCCTCCCGTCTGTTATGGCATTTTACTTCCATAAAAGTCAGGATGTCGTCCTGCTTGAAAAACTGTTGTTTTTCTCAAGTGGGCACGAAAAATGGTTTTAGCAAAAGGCGGGGAACTTGACGATTACAGTTAAAGGAATGCATTTTGATGGACAAGTAGCATCTGTTTACGATAAAATTAGGAGTATAAATCTTTAAAACGACTTTTTTTCATGATAATAAAATCTTGTGTAGTACAATAAATTTGATGAAAATTGTCAAAATATATATAAAATTGAAATAAAGATCCAAGAGGTTGTGGATAAGTGGCTAGCATGAAATCACAAGTTAGAACAAAAGTCATGGAAAGACCTATGCCTGTAAGGGGGAAAACAGCATGGACAGCTTGCAAATAGAAGCATTAAAACCAGAGGAGAAGACAAGCAAGAAAGGCAATATGGAGGAAAAAGAACAATCAGAGCAAAGAGATACGTATTTTCCACAGGAGCCGTTCGGCAATGCAATGAGGCCAATAAGCGAGCTGTCTTCAAATGAAGGGGATACATCAGTAAATCTGTGTGAGGATGAGCCTCAACCTGTGGAATTGCCGGAACCATTAGTCGATGTTCCGCAGGTGTCGCCAGCCTTGGACGCAATTGGAGAAACGGCCGGGGCGGAGGTGACTGCTTCGGCTTTGGAGATAGAGAACAAAGAATCCATGATGCCTAAGGAACCGGAACCTTTGTCGGACATGAATGATCTTTTGAAAAGGGAACATGTCCGTTTGGATCGTTATCTTGTTCCGGACAATCTGAAAATGTCGGGGAAGAAAGTGAGGGAAGAACAAAAACAGGAATTGAGGGACAAAGTGGGGGCGTTTAATGGTATGTTACATCGAATTGCGGGTAAGAAAATAAGGGGCGGACCGTTTGCGGTACATATTGTCGTCGGAGATCTGAAAGGATTTGGTGATATAACAGCAGGAGCCAAGCTGGCGGCAGAACTTTCCGTGTTTTATCAGAAATATCCGGAATGGAAAGGGGTGTCTGTAAAGCTTATTTTGCAAAAAATCAGTAATTTGAGAGGTTTGGGAGGGAGCAGCGAGGAGATTGCGAATATTCAGAGAATCGCTGAGGGCATTATCGGCGGTTCGGGTGCAGAGCTGTCGGAAGAAGATGATGAGGGCGGCATTCCGCTCATTAGTTTGGGATATCCGGCACATAATGTCGGTGGCGTGGATTTGATGATTCAGCAATATGGATATGAACAGTATGGAGATGATACGCGACGGATATACGGCAGCGGTCCGGGTTATGGCTCTTTGGGTACGATCGTGCCGCCGAGACCGCAGATTGAACAAGCTGTTGCAATGGCCGAGGGGGCTACATCGTCCGAGACGGGAGAAATATCCTATGTGGATATACTTCGGGGATTTTGCGATAGCGAGGATATTAGGGAGATTCATTTTGCGTATTATTCCATTTATAAGAAGGATTATAAAAATTTCGTGAATATGATGTGGCAAGGAGAGCGTGATATATTGCCAAATACGGCGTTTGTATTTGCAGGACTGTCATTGAACGAGTTGAAACCGTTAGCGGATTCTTCAGTTTCTTTCGTGAGCATGGAAAGAAAAGCGAATATGCGGATAGTCGGAGCAAGTCTTACGCGAGAGGGGAGCATCGAAATAGTACAATTGTATCCGAAAACGGATAAGAAATCTGGGTCGAAAGGGAAGAAGGGGTCAAAGAAAGCGCCTGTAGCTGCGGAATCGGATCAGCAGGGGGCGGAAGGGGCCGATACTTTGTATATGATTTGCTTTGACGGACGACTGACGCAGCAGGAGATGATGGCAATGTACTATTATAGCACAGGAGAGGTTGGAGCAACCGGCGATCAAAGCTTTATTGAGGCGTATACAATGCGGCGAGAAAAGGCGGGAGAGGCGGGAGAGGAGGAGGAGGCGAAAGAGGCGGAAGAGGCAGGCGCTCGTGTAGAG
>WFLX010041996.1_pt1 | contig 10537 bp, 11 predicted proteins | sample 4967041 | NCBI WGS metagenome assembly WFLX01 (sample SAMN12857096, study PRJNA449069) | gut metagenome | isolation source: stool from male and female vole | host: Microtus ochrogaster | place: USA:Florida | collected 2017
GGATTGTGAGATGCGGTGATGATGATGCCGCCCAGGGCGTGCTCGTTGGTCACGGCAAGCTCGGTGGTGGGGGTGGTGGCAAGGCCGATATTGACCACGTCAAGACCCATGCCGCAGAGGGTGCCCACCACCACATCGCTCACCATCTTGCCCGAGATGCGAGCATCCCGACCCACCACGATGGTGCCTTTTGGCGTGGAGGCGGAGCGTTTGATGAAAGTGGCATAAGCAGCCGTAAATTTAGCGATGTCGACGGGGTTGAGGCCGTCGCCGGAGCGTCCACCGATGGTGCCGCGGATTCCTGAAATCGATTTTATTAATGACATATTGGATGTTTGGTTTTTAATGTTTAGTTTTTAGTGGTTAGTATTTGGTGTATAGTGTTAAGTGTTTCGCGTTAATGTTTAGTGTTAAGTTTATTTTTAATTTCCTATTTATTGACTTGCAGCCAGCTAAATACTCTACACTAAAAACTTACTCAAAACTAAACACTAAATACTAAAAACTCTCTTAATATATTGCCTTGAAATACCGGATACGGTATACGTACGGTATGCAGGACGAACCNTCTGTNGTGAAACCTTCGGCAGACTTTATGACGAGGTAAACCTCGCAGTCGTAGCCNAGATAGTCAAGGGGTACCTGAATCCCTTTGCCGAACCGTGTTGTTGAGGTCAGGGAAGTATTACCTAATATCAGACTTGTCGAACCCAATGGTGAATTCATATCATCGGCATTACCGGACCACAGTGCTGTCGAGCCTGCATATAGCAGATTTATATTTTGACGCATAAAGCGGAAATATACCTTATCACCCATTTCAGGACGGTCATTCATGTCTCCCTTTGAGATTACTTTCATGTAGACATTACCGTCATCATCCATTTTATAATACGGTGCATCCTCCCCGATTATAAATTCGGAACCAGCAGGGATTTTAAGCTCCACACGGTTGTTGGAGAGATACCAGTTCACGGCATGTTCCTCGTCGCGCAACATATCGGAATAGCTCTTGTCATCATTACATGACGCCAATGCCATCATCATCAGCGCTGCCACGGCGAATATTAATTTATGGAAGATATTCATCTTAATTTATTAGTGTTAAGTCTTCTATCAATTTCGTTTCAGCTAATAGGCTCCAACTTCGTCGGGAGATACGAATCATAGTTCACGAGTTCCTCTTTAACCATACGTATACAATCTTCGAGAGAACCGTAAAACTCCGCTCCCGCTGCATTGAGGTGCCCACCACCGTTAAATTTCTTACAGAGCTCGGAAACCGGATAATCTCCTAAGCTGCGTGCAGAGATCTTGATACAGTCGCTATCCTCACGAAGGAAAATGGAGGCATATATACCGCGAATGTCAAGGGGTGTATTGACAAGACCCTCAGTGTCGCCCCTGACATAGTTATGGGCTTCGAGATCGGCATGAGTCAAGGCAATCAGAGCCACGCGATGGTCACGTAATATCTCCATCCGCTCTGCAACCGCAAATGCCTTGAGGCGCAAACTGTCGAGACTGACCGCCTTTACCGCCTCGCGGATAATTCGCTCCTTATCCACACCTTTCTCCATGAGGTGACCCAGAATCTCATATATCTCCGGGTCGTTGCTGTTTACCGTACAATTCTGAGTATCTGTAATCAGTCCCGTCAATAAGCAGGTAGCACCTTTAGTATCGAGCAACGGGTAATAACCGCAAGCTGCTATCAGGCGGAACACCAGTTCGCAGGTCGATGACATCTCCGGAAAGGAGAATGTCACATCACAATCGAGTTTGGGATCGAGATGATGATCTATAAGTACTCTCTTTGCCTTTGCATTCATGACCATATCCCCAAGGTTGCCTATCCGTCCTATCTCGTTGAAATCACACCCTATGATAAGATCTGCGTCACCGATCAAGCGGGCACAATAGGGATCATGGCGCGAGCATACTGCTATCTCGTTAAAGCCGGGCAGGAAACTGAGGTTGCGCGGAGGCATATCCGGCACTACAGCCGTGGCATCCTTACCCATCGACCGCAGAACCTGACACAGGCCCAACGTCGAACCGATTGCATCGCCGTCAGGATGCTGATGGCAGCACAGCACAATCCGGGTGGACTCGGCTATCAGATTTTCAAATTTTTTAAGATCCTCGCGGTTAAATATATTATTCATTAACTGATTTCAGAATTTAGTCTGAGATGTCCTAAATCTTATCCATTATTATATANAGATATAAAAATCTATATTNCAATAATTTATAATTCACTTANACACTCAGCGAAAATCTAAGTGTTTCCAAAACAGACATCACATATTATTTCAAAAACAAAGATAATAATTAATACTCAATACGCAAACCCCTAATTTAACAGCTGATTTTTGATTATCACAATTTTTGATATGTCTTAACGTGNACGGNGGTCAATTTTAATCGTTTTTTTGTATTTTTGTATTCCGCGACCGAGCGTATAACCTATTACGCGGAGGCATACGATTATAAAATATTTTAGATATANTTATGAATCAACATACCCGACAAGAAAAGATGGAGGCGTTTGGAGCCTTTCTGGACGTNCTCGACACTCTGAGGGTCAANTGTCCCTGGGATGCAAAACAAACCAACGAGTCTTTGCGTCCCAACACTGTCGAAGAGGTCTACGAACTGACTGACGCTTTGATGAGTGAGGATGTAGACAATATTCGCAAGGAACTCGGGGATGTCCTGTTGCATATCGCCTTTTACTCCAAGATAGCTGAAGAGAAAGATCAGTTTGACATTGCNGATGTGTGTAAGTCNCTGACNGACAAACTCATTTTCCGTCATCCACACATCTATGGTGATGTAAAGGCAGATTCTGCCGAAAAGGTATCGCAGAACTGGGAGGAGATCAAGCTCCGTGAAAAGGGCGGAAACAAGACCGTGCTTGCCGGCGNNNCNGCCGCTCTCCCNGCNCTCATCAAGGCGAACCGTATCCAGGAGAAAGCCCGTAATGTCGGCTTCGACTGGGAAACTCCCTCGCAGGTGTGGGATAAGGTTAAGGAAGAAATCAGCGAAGTTGAGGCTGAAATCAAGAGTGGTTCCGCCGAGGATATTGAAAACGAGTTTGGTGACCTCCTTTTCTCTGTAATCAATGCCGCTCGTCTCTATGGGGTAAACCCCGAAAATGCTCTCGAACGAACCAACCGCAAGTTTATCAAGCGTTTCAATTACCTCGAGAGTAAAGCGCACGAGCAGGGTAAATCCCTCAAGGAGATGACCCTTGCAGAAATGGACGAAATTTGGAACGAAGCTAAAAAATTATAAGCTGTTGATACTCTGCATTACAGAAAAGCCAACCGTCGCCACCGATATTGCAAAAATATTGGGTGCATCGTCACGTCATAACGGATATTACGAAGGTAACGGCTATTGGGTTACATGGACGTTCGGACATCTCTGNGAACTCAAGGAGCCGGCGGACTACCGTCCGGATTGGACCCGGTGGTCTTTGGCGGCATTACCCATGATACCTGCCCGCTTCGGTATCAAACTTAAGGATCAAAAGAGTATTCAGGATCAGTTTGAGGTAATCCGCACACTTATCAGCAAATGCGACGAGGTAATCAANTGCGGTGATGCCGGTCAAGAGGGTGAACNTANCCAGCGTTGGGTAATGCAGAAGGCTGAGTGCGGGAAGCCGGTAAAACGGTTATGGATTTCTTCGCTGACCGACGAAGCGATTCGTGAGGGNTTCAAACATCTCAAACCCCAGGAGGATCTGCATTCTTTATATACTGCCGGACTCTGCCGCGCTATCGGCGACTGGCTCCTCGGCATAAACGCAACTCGCTTATATACACTCAAATACCGTCCGCGCCGAAGCGGTGATTCATTCTCTCAGCCTCTCTCTATCGGTCGTGTGCAGACTCCGACTTTGGCACTTGTCGTCAATCGCCAGCGNGAGATCGAGAACTTTGTGCCCACTGTTACGTGGGAGGTCAAGACACGATACCGCGACGTGCTTTNTAGTGCTNCCAAAAGTTTCAAGACCGAGGAGAGTGGAGNACCTTTCATTGAGCAATTGCGTCAGCACCCTTTTGTCGTCTCTGATATTTCTAAGAAAAAAGGTAAGGAAGCGCCTCCTCGCCTATTCGACCTNACGTCACTGCAGGTGGAGTGTAACAANAANTTCGGAATGAGTGCCGACCTCACCCTCCGNACTATTCAGTCTTTATATGAGAAGAAGGTGGCAACTTATCCACGCGTAGATACTACATATCTTACCGATGACATNTACCCCAAATGTGGCCCGATTCTCAATTCCTTGACACAATATAAACCTTTACTCGACAATCTGCGTGGCAAGAAGTTGCGCAAGAGTTCCAAGGTATTCGATAATTCCAAGGTCACTGACCACCATGCCATTATTCCTACCGGACAATCTCTTCCCCAATCACTTACAGATGAAGAGAGGAAGGTCTTTGATTTGATAGCCAAGCGTTTTATCTCCGTATTTTATCCTGATTGCAGCTTTGAGCAGACTGTAGTAAAGGGTACGGTTGATAAAACTGTTTTCAAAGCTACCGGCAAGGTCATCACAGACCCCGGATGGCGTACTGTATACGAGTCGGGGCAGAAGAAAAAGAGCGCGGACGGTGATACGGATGCTAATGATGACGAGGATTCCAAAGACAAGATTTTACCTGAATTTACTGTCGGCGAATCCGGCGAGCATTTTCCTTTACTTTCTAAAAAGACCACCACTCCTCCCAAATATTACACCGAAGGTACGCTTCTCAAGGCTATGGAAACTGCCGGTGCCGGTATCGAGGATGAGGATCTGCGCGAAGCTCTCAAAGCCAACGGTATCGGGCGCCCATCTACTCGTGCCGCTATCATCGAGACTCTTTTCAAGCGCGGGTATATAGTACGCGAACGGAAATCGTTACGTGCGACTCAGTCCGGAATGGATCTTATTGACTTGATCAAGGAGGATTTACTTAAAAGTGCCAAATTGACGGGCATTTGGGAGAAACGTCTGCGTGAGATAGAGGCCGGCACTTACAATGCCCAACTCTTTATCAACCAGATGAAGCAGATGATTACAGACATTACCCGTTCAGTAATCCAGGATACTTCCGACCGTGTCATCGCCGTGCAATAATCCNCCTANNCTCTTTTCTCATCTTCTTGAATCTTTGTTCATGAATATCTCCTTATAATCATAATTCATGATTCTTTCTTATCACAGCACTCGTGGTTACCGCCGGTTTGGGTTTTACTTTTGCGCAGTCTGTCGTGCTCCTTTTTCTTCTCAGGGGCACAATGATCCGATAGAGAGCAACCGCAGCAACTACCTCTGCGATCGCTATCTTTCTTAAACACCAATTTATAGATCAGACGTGCNATGATTGCCCCCAAGATTACAAATACTATTATATACTGTATNGTTTCACTCATACTATTTTAANTTACTCTTTTCGATTGCGTGTATGCCTCATCAGCTGCCAGGAATTGATGATATTCTGCCATGCGATATAAGCTGCCGGTGCCACTGAAGCTATCTGACTCATGTACGTCAGTGCCATCCATACTGCCAAGACGGTATTCTTATGACCCAACGATTGTCCCGCTGACACTGCATCGCCCCATTTACCACCTAATTTCCTGCCTACATAGAACTGCAGTACACATACTNCCAATGCTCCGAAGACAAGCAAGATGAAATTCAATAACTCGCTGTCTCTCCAGTTGTTGATCGTCGAACTCACACATGTTCCCACGATAATAAACAGCGAGACCGCCCACATGTAGAACGACAATTGCTGGTGACCNTTNATGTATCGGTGAACCGACGGCACTGCCGATTTAAGTAATCGGGCTATAATGAGCGGTCCCAAGAGGAGTGGTAACACTTTCCGGCATATTATAAGTGTCGAACTCCATATCCCTATATCCGAATGATCTCCGATCATGGCGAGGATCACGGGGCCGGCCAATGCAACCAACATATTGGATAGTAACGAATATGTGGCAACAAATGATATGCTGCCTCCCAACATCGAGGTAATTACCGGGGCAGCCGTAGCCGTCGGGATGAAGACGCAGATAAAAACTCCTTCTGCTACAGTATGACCGCACAGTGACGCTACACCATAGCATATAGCTGCCAGGATCATCTGTACTCCGACTAATATAAAATGATGCCGGCTCGGGCGTATATGCTTGAAGTCAAGTTTGCAGTAGGTGATAAGGAGCATCAGAAAAAGCAGGTATGGAGATAGGAACTCCAGATAACCCATCCACTTATACAATGCCGCCCCTCCTATCATGGCGATAGGAAGCATCGCCGTCTTTAACTGCTGCCGTTGCATAATCAGATAGCCGCAATAATTTTTATGAGAGAATCAAAGGTCTTCATCGGTGCCTCGGTCCAGAAGTTTTCATACTGGCTGACATTACGACCGCTACCCGGCATATCGCTGACTACACGGATTATGGCAAAGGGCTTATTTGCCAGCACACAGGCATGGGCGATGGCAGCTGACTCCATGTCACAGGCAAGTGCCTGCGGGAACTCTCTCTTAATATCCTCTACCTCCTCGGGCGTATGGATAAATTTATCACCGCTGCATATCAGACCGATATTCCAACCCTCGTTATTTGCGGTATTGAGTTCGGTTGCCTTATCTACTATAACGGCATCGGGATAAATGTACTTGCCGAAGCCGTCGGCTGCCCCGTACTCTGTACCGGGTCCGCACCATACATCGTGATATGCCACTTTATCGGCGATCAGGACGGCGCCGATTGGCATGATCGGGTCTGCTCCTCCCGCTACGCCCGTATTTACCACTATATCCGGATTAAAGGTATCTATCAGGCGGGTGGTATTGATGGCGGCATTAACCTTGCCGATACCGCATTTCGCTATCACCACTTCATGGCNGCCCAAGTTACCGGTATAAACTGTNGTNTTCCCTATTATTTCCTCTTGATGGTCANCAAGGCGGTCAAGCAGCAGATTAAGCTCCTTATCCATGGCGCACAGTATCAGTATTTTCATATATGGCTTCTTAATTTTTATTATCCAACTTGTGCTTTTATTGTACAAAAATAATTAAATTTGTTGAAACTTCTTGTAAAAGCGCCCGGGAAGGGTCTCTACCCTCCGTGCAACCATGGAAAAACTATGAAAATTGTAAAGATCTGGAATGACGACCCTTCCGATCGGCAGCTCAATGAGATTGCCGCCATGCTCGAAGACGGTCAGACGGTAATATATCCTACCGATACTCTCTATGCAATCGGTTGTGATGCCACTAATCCCAAGGCAGTCGAGAAAATCTGTAAACTTAAGGGTATAAACCCTGATAAGACAAATCTCTCGATTATATGCAGCAATATCTCTATGATAGCCGACTATGCCCGTATCGGTGACCGCAGTTTCGCACTCCTCAAGGAGTATACCCCCGGTCCCTATACTTTCCTCCTCAAGGCTAACTCGACGCTACCCAAGGCATTCAAGGGGCGCAAGACTGTGGGCGTGCGCATCCCTTCCTCCGATACTATCCGTTTGATAGCCGAGAAGTTGGGTAAACCTATCCTCACCACTTCAATCGAATTTGACGACGATGACTATGCCATCAACCCCGGACTTATAGCCGAGAATTATAATGACAGGGTGGATATTTTCATAGAGGGTCCCGACGGTTTGACAGAGCCCTCGACAATTATTGACTGCACCGAGTCTGATCCGGTTCTCGTCCGTCAGGGCAAAGGCGTGATAGACCTGGATTGAATTTATTGCTCAAAATAGCAATTATTGTTGTTAATTTGAGCAATAATGGTTATATTTGNGTANTCCAAACTNAAAACAAGAAATTAAACCTATAAATTTAGATAACATGNNAAAAGTAACAGTAGTAGGCGCCGGTAACGTAGGTGCTACCGCAGCCAATGTAATGGCTCTCCGCGAGATCGCAGACGAGGTTGTAATGATTGATATCAAAGAGGGTGTATCCGAGGGTAAGGCAATGGATATGATGCAGACNGCCAACCTTCTCGATATGAACACTCGCATCTGCGGTGTGACCAATGACTATGAGGCTACTAAAGATAGCGACGTAGTGGTTATCACTTCAGGTATACCTCGTAAGCCCGGTATGACCCGTGAGGAGCTCATCGGCGTTAATGCAGGTATTGTTAAGCAGGTTACCGAGAGCGTTCTCAAATACAGCCCCAATGCTGTTATCGTTTGTGTATCAAACCNCATGGACACTATGACTTACCTTATCCACAAGGTATCAGGTCTCCCCAAAAACCGTATCATCGGTATGGGTGGTGCACTCGACAGCAGCCGTTTCAAATATTATCTCTCAAAAGCTCTCAAAGCTAACCCCAACGAGGTTGAGGGCTTTGTAATCGGTGGTCACGGTGACACTACCATGATTCCNATGAAGCGTTTCGCCACTCTCCGCGGTATACCCGTAAGCACNATGCTTGACGCNGAGACTCTCGACAANGTAGCTGCCGACACTATGGTGGGTGGTGCTACACTTACCAAACTTCTCGGTACTTCTGCTTGGTATGCTCCCGGCGCTGCTACTGCTGAGGTTGTCGAGGCTGTTATCCACGATCAGGATGCCATCATCCCCTGTTCTGCACTCCTCGAGGGCGAGTACGGCGAGAGCGACATCTGCATCGGCGTACCCTGTGTACTCGGCAAGGGCGGTATCAAGAAGATCATGGAGATCGAGCTCAACGATGAGGAGAAAGAACTCTTCAAGAAGAGCGCAGCTGCCGTCCGTAAGACCAACGAGGCACTCCCCTGCTAATCCCCATAAAACCTCCTATAAAAACAAGAGTGTGTCGATTTCCGGCACACTCTTACTTTTTTATTTACTGTTTTATCTTTTTTATTTACTGTTTTTTCTTGCTTTTCCAATTACCCTCATACCGATTCCCTATAATAGATTGATTATCTATAAGGGAAAAAGGTAATACATAAGGTTATGGTTTATTTAAGGACTGTTGGAATTAACCTTGCAACACAAAGAAAGTGACTATAAAGGCAACTATACCAATTATCAGACACCAGAAAGCGATACGGTTCAGAGTGTTAGCTGCGTACGGTGAAGTTTTACCTACTACAAATGTCATTAAGCGACAAAACACCGCCATGAAAACAAAAAAGATGTCTATATAAGACCACCATGGCATGTGCATGCTAATATTTATCACCAGACACGCAATCACCAACACCAAACCCAATATTGTCACCACCTTCCCTCTCATAAACCTCTATATCTAATTTCTTATAACTACTATTTATTACTGATTGCTAATTTGCCAATTACTAATTTGCTAATTACTAATTTGCTAATTACTAATTACTAATTACTAATTACTAATTACTAATTACTAATTGCTAATTACTAATTACTAATTGCTAATTGCTAATTACTAATGGCTAATTTGCTAATTACTAATGGCTAATTTGCTAATTACTAATTGCTAATTTATCTTGCAACTTTAAGTCCGAATATCCTTCCGTCGTCAAGGAGAGCCATCACCGCGTAATAACCTACCGGGAGAGCCGACAGATCCAGCGATACACTCGAAGCACCTTTGCTCTTTCGTGACAGCACCCTTGACCCGTCAAGAGAGTAGACATTGATATGCGTCACATCAGCCGGATACGCAATCTGCAAGTGACCACCACCGACATACTCTATCACCGGTTCACTCGGGTTAAGGATTTCGTCAAGCATAGCCTGCCGCTCTGCTTGCTCCTGCTCGATCTCGCGCAGGAAAGACTCATAGAAGCTAAACGGCACTTCCTCTGCATCATCATTAACAATGTCATCAACAGTGATTCCATCCGCCGAATAAGGATTACGCACCGGATTCTCAACAGCCATCGGCATGAAGATAGATGCGTTGAGGCGGTCAAGTGTCTCTAAGTCCTCCCTTGANTCCACTGTAAGTTTNTNATACTCCGGAGTGATATAGGGGCGTGTAAGCACATTATGGATTGTAGTGCGCATATCTCGCCATGCCTCAACCGCACGAGCCGGNTAACGGCTGTCGTAACGCACCATCTCTATCTCCTCGGCATAATCCTTAAGAGTCTTGCGTACCTCATCCGACATCTTCTCATAGTCGAAATTGCGCGAAGTACTGTATGCCAATATAGGAAAAGCTTTNTTCTCNGCCGAAACTATCACATATCCCCCCTTGGGGTGATTATATATGTAGAACGGCACGAAAAGACGGTTGGTGGTCAGCTGTCGCCCNTTCCAATGCAACTTGGGGGGCGCCACAACTTCTCCATACGCTGCATTGAAGAATGTCTGCGCAATCTTCGATGCCTCCTTTTGAGACACAGTCTCGGCTTGTGCCGATATACCCATGAGGATAATGGCACAAGCCGAGATTAATATTTTATATATTTTCTTAAGCACAGTAATCGGTTGTTAGCCGGAAATTTCCGGACGTTATGGTATCAACATTTGTAAGCATTTATATTAAGCGATGTATTAATTTTAGTTATACCTAT
>WFLX010092788.1_pt1 | contig 10537 bp, 8 predicted proteins | sample 4967041 | NCBI WGS metagenome assembly WFLX01 (sample SAMN12857096, study PRJNA449069) | gut metagenome | isolation source: stool from male and female vole | host: Microtus ochrogaster | place: USA:Florida | collected 2017
TGGATCTCCACTTGACGAATCAGAGAAACAATTTCTTTCTACGAACCATCTCGCCGCCGATGCTTCCTGCTTCTTTAGCAGTGATATCACCGTTGTAACCATCCTTAAGGTTTACACCTAACTCAGAAGCTACCTCTGTTTTAAAACGATCCATAGCTGCCTTTGCTTCAGGCACTGTTGTCTTGTTAGACTTTGAGCTTGCCATAATTTCTTACCTCCATAAATACTTATCTGCTTTATATATTTTAAGATAAACACTTTTNTGCGCTTACCCTGATGATAGTATTTGTGATCATAAGAAAATTATGATTGGTATTTTTTTCAAAAAACATCATCCGCAGTTGCCGGCTTATGACTGTTAAGATAATCGGCAAAAAACTTCGCGGCACTGGGATTCGTATAGAATTTTTCCATTTTGATCTCACAGATGGCTCCCAAAGCAACATTGATCTCTCCGGCAGAGATACTTCCCATAACCATTGCTCCGTTTTCAATATCTACTCTCTCGTCAACATTCAAATCGCCCTTGATGGCGCCGGTCACGACCAGATTCTTTGCCGTAACATTGCCCCGGATCTCTCCCACAAGATCCAAATCGCCATCCATAATGACGTCTCCCTCAATAACCATTCCCTTGGGAATCACACTTTTCTCTATTGTAGCCATGCTTTTAAACCTCCGGTTTATCAAATGTTCATAAATATATATATTAACGCTATGCAAAGCGGCAACTCTATCGACGTTCCCTGTCAATCTTCCAACAACGGTACATAATATCTCTTTCCCGTGTCCAGACACAGACAGCCCAGCTGGCTGGATCTGCTGTTCAACGCCATACCACAGTCAACATCGATCACATGATACCCCTGGTAATCTTCCTTTTCAAAAATGCATCCGCGACCGTTTTCATCCACTTCTCCAAGCCTCTGCGTAAAGATATGTCCTACAACATAGACATCCCTGATATATGCCCATGGCCGCACATAATCCTCGGCAAGTCCCCGCTTATCAAACATGCTTTCCCATACGATCTCCTCCACCTGTTTAGGCGGCGTTCCGGCATATTTTACCCCTTTCCCAAAACGCTTCTGCAAAGAATAGGAATGGGATAAATGATAGGATGTCTCTCCGATCTTGATCCTCTTGATCAGATACAGGCTCCTAAGATACTCCTCAATCGCCTTCCGTTCATCTTCCGGCATACTTAACAATTCCAGGCAGGTTCCCTCTCCGCCATTGCATGGATGCACCCAAAGTTCATAAGGCGTAAACCCGTCATAGACCTCATCCTCCACTTCACCAGCCGCCCTTTGACGAAGATACTCTACGGCATTAAGAAGCATACACTCATGATTTCCCAACAACAGCTCCACATTCTCCCGGTTCATGATATCCTGAATCAAGCGGATACCTTCCGGTCCCCTGTCAATTGCATCTCCAAGAACGTACAAAAAATCCGTTTTAGAAAAATTAATCTTGTCCAATATTTTTTTGTATGCATTATACTGTCCATGGACATCGCTTAATACATATGTACTCATCTGTTACTCCCTGATTATATGTAACTAATGTGCCTCCGTTACAGACACACCTTATGTCATATCCTCGATATCATCCTCTTTGATGCAGATGATCGGACGGATTCCCATGCATTTATTCAGTCTCCACTCGTCCAGCTTATTATCCACCATGGCATGACCTTCAAAACCTTCCTGGCAAATGTAGGAATCATCCTCATCCACATGCCCCCGCGAACGCAGACCATAGCTGTTCTGATGAAATATCCCATCTGACAAAGCAGCAACATACTGCGAACATGGCGCTTCATCCAAAGCCCGCCGCTCTCTTACCATCCCGCGCTGCAGAGAAATATCCTTATCAAATCCATATCTGACCTCTTCAATAGAGGGGATATAAACTTTGTCATAGGTGATCTTATCAGAAAGCGCCGATACCGGGGTATTGATCCCCGTCACCTGAAGCATCTGCCTCTCAGCATCTTTAAATGCACGCCGCGAAAAGACGCTGTTTAACCATTCCCTGANCTTGCTCTTTTCCCAGCAGATGCCTTTCCGCACTTTGGAAACTTCTTTATCAGACATCTTTAGATACTTAACATGATCATATGGCTGAAAGTCAATAATATATTCAGACTGTAATGTCACTCTGTCCTGTCTCTGCTGCACCACTCTCCATGGCAAAAGATTAAATTTAAAATAACGGTATCCGGTGAGTTCCTGCTTCGGCTTCATCACACTGCTAAGCAGATCTTTTTCCTGGGTATGCGTCCGATAAACCGGCATACGAAGATATTTTTCTCCGTTGATGCTCGCCACCTGATCCTGATTATATTCCGCATATACGATATCGGAATTCAGTTGTGCGCCGCTGATCTCATTCATCGGGTACTCTCCGAACCAGATACGCCCCGTCCTGTCCATCAGGACCTTCGCTTTTTCTTCCACTGCCTTATTGGCGGAAGCGTTCTTCTCATCAGGATAAACGCCATACAGATCCTTATACAGTTCATCTATGCTCTGCTGCCGGTCCTTAGCATTCATGGACAGACCTTTCATGATGCCGGCGGCAACTTTTTTATCAATGTTAATATTATATTGCGCAATATCGATCAATTCATCCTTTTCGTTGCGCTCATAAGATGCCTGCGGAACTTCACTTGTTATAATGCAGTAAAGCGTAGCACAGATGCCATAGATATCCGTCCAAGGTCCCTGTTCCGAAAGCTTACTGAGCATCTGTTCCAGCGGAGCAAATCCCCATTTCCCCAAAAATACCTGCTGATTGTTCAGTCCGACCTTCTTAGAACCGCCAAAATCAATCAGTTTCATGCTGCCGTCTTCATCCATCATGATATTATCCGGACTGATGTCCCTATGGATCAAACCGGACTTATGAAGCCTTCCAAGAACGCTGATCACCGGTTCCATTAATTCCAGAGCTTCTTTCACGCCCAGCCATCCACCCTGGGAATCCACATACTTACGCAGATTACCGTTTTCCAGAAATTCCATGATCAGATAACCGGTATTATTCTCATAAAACAAGTCCTTAATGGCAACAATACCGGGAAACTTGGAAAATTCCGCCAGCACCCTTGCTTCCCTTAAATATGCCGTNGTCTCACGCTGATATTCTTCCCCGTTGACTTCATCCAATACAAGAACCGTCTTGCCATCCTCCGCACGGTCAACCATCTCATCANGAAAAAANTNCTNTATGGCAACACGATATTCAAGCAGCATATCGTATCCGATATAAGTGATACCATAGCCGCCTTTTCCAAGAATATTGCCAATCAATATTTTATTGTTTAATATCGTTCCCGGTGCAAGCGCTTTAGACCATGTCAGCTGTCCCGCTTTTTCGCGTCCGCAATGAGGGCAGATCCCGACATCATCACTGGTCTTCATACACCGTAGGCAAATTTTCCCAATTTCCGATAGTTCCATAAAACGTGCGCTGACCCCTCGTGTAATTTATGCTGATTCTATTATACTATAAAATATATCATTTTCCAGTGGTTTCTTAAATATTTTTATGAAATATTTGGATATTTTGTGCTTATCAAAAATCAAATGGAATCAATATATACGAAAATATTGCCCGCTGTCTGCGCAAATGACAACGGGCAAACTTTGCGAAGCAGCCTTTGGCTGAACTTCAATCCAAATGAAAAACACCAAGCGAACACGTTCGCTTGGTGTTTTGAAGTTCTTCTCACATTTATTCCGACCGGATTGCAGCCAATGGGCTCAACCGCATAGCGCGGATAGAAGGAAACAGACCGGAAAGCATTCCGATGCCGATAGCAAATACTATCGATAACAGCGACAGCCACAGCGGAATCCGTGAAATCCTCTCAATGCCAAAATCACTCTGCGCCACCAGATTATTGATGACCATCGACAACCCATAGCTTAATCCGACACCCACGACTCCTCCGATAAATCCGATAAACCCTGCCTCCATCAGAAACAGCGTTTGGATATCCCGGATCCTGCAGCCGATAACCTTCATAATACCGATCTCCTTCGTCCGTTCATAGATAGACATCATCATCGTATTGGTAATACCGATAGCTGCAACAAATAAGGATACTGCACCGATGCCTCCCAATACCGCCTGAATGACATTCATCTGATCCATCTCAGAGCTGATCCACTCCGATGCCGCATAGGTCTCATAACCCATCATATTGATCTGGCTCTGTATCTCCGCAACATTATCCATCTCATCCACTTCTACATCAATCGTAGAATAAAAGATCTCCTTGTATGGCTTGCCGGACTGCATCGTCGGCTGTCCCGGAATCACGCGCCCCTTAAATACCTGCTGCAGCTGCGTCTTTAATGCATCGATATCGCAATATACACCATAACTGTAACTATTCCATTCATCAACCGTACCCTCCACGATACCGGCTGCCCCAATAATATATTTTTTCGGCTGTGGAATAATCTGTCCGTTTTCGTCAGTACTTCCCGCCATCCAATAGCGGTCTGTATCAAAAATCACATAAGCGGGATCATTGTATAAATCAATGGGCGGAAGGGTGCCGTTTTCCCAGTATTCATAAGTCCCCGTCTTCACATTGCGGAAATCCTGAATCACCATATTACCATAGATAAACGAAAGCGGATCTCCGGGCTGGGGGTAGCTTCCCTGTGCCAGAGGGATCGCCATCCGCTCCATTGATTCCGGAGAAATCCCTCTGATCCAGATATAGCTTTCATAATTTCCAATGCGCAGGATCGCTGAAGTTTCCAACTGCGGAGAAACCATGGTCACATGCTCCATCCCCTGCAGCATCTCCACCAGATTATCATCAAGAAACAGTTCTTCCGTATCAGAGTCGGAACTAGAGCCCCATCGGTTAGGCTGATATATCTCAATCGTCGTCAGGCTGGCATAGGACTCCATCTCCTCTAACATAGCGTTCTTCATACCGATACCCAGCGAAAGCATCACTATGATGGACGTCGTCCCGATCACCACACCCAGCACCGTCAGGATGGTCCTAAATTTTCTTTTAAACAAACTGCTGCCACTCATACGCAGCAAATCTATTATCTTCATGCTAATAACCATGCCTTTCCATAACCTGTGAATTCCCAAAAACGAAAAGCTCATCTCATATTTTATTTAAGGAAACGCTGATGAAAGCGATTCCTGCAAGGAAGCACTGATTTATTCAGCGCTTCCTTAGGTTTCAGACTTAAATTTCATCATCCAAAGATTCTATATCTTCCAGATCCTTCAGTAAATCAGCTTTTTTCTTTTTCTTCTTTACGATAATGATGACTACAATCACTACGACCACAGCCACAACTCCGGCTACTATGGCAATAATCCAGCCGATGGAAAGGCCACCGCCATCCATGTCCTCAAAGTCTCCCATCATCATATCGTCATAAAATCCGTCCTCACCAAAGCTGTCATAACTTTCCTCGTAAACATAAAGCATGATCTCTTTTTCCAGTGTGGATACATTACCCGACTCATCCTCATAGGACACCACCGCTGTAATATATCCTTCATCCATAGTCGGTGCAATACCGTCAACCATGGCATCCACGTTGCCGGTGGCTCCCGGCTCGATCTTTCCGATAAATGTATTGCCGCCGGAAATCGTATCTCCCTCAAAGGTAACCTGCACATTGTATAATGTGGTCTTACCCATATTATAGACACTGAACATAATGTTCGTGCTGCCGCCTACGGCAATGGAANCCGGAAGGACATCCGCCTCGCCGGTATCTACTCTTGCGTTCTGTTTGACAGGGATTGAGAGATTCGAGTCTGCCTGATATTTGTTAAAAAGCTCATCCTCATAATTTGCCTTCACCTCGATCACATAAGGCTTCTGCGTCAGATCGCTCCTGGCGGTCATCTCAATACTGATCTGTGTTGTCGCCCCCGGTGCGATCCGGTCCACATAGATGGTAGCAGAACCGGAAGTCGGCAGGAAAGCCTCATATGTCGTATCCTTATCATCCCCTGCCTGTGCCGCAGCCAGGTCAAACTGAATATTGGAAACCGCCGTCTGCGAAGATGTATTTTGTACGTCGATCGTCAGGTTAAATGTATCTCCTGCGTATACCTCTGCCGGATCTGTAGAAAATCCGGTCACAATGATCCTCGGCGTGGAAGTATTGCCCGTAATAGGAGTAAGACTTTCCAATGTTCCGCTTTCCGGCGCGCCGGTGATATTTACATAGGTTGTAAGATCCGTCTCCTCAACGCCGCCATTACGGTAATATTTTACATGGAAGGTCAACGGATACGTACCGGTCATGGCATCAGAAGCAACCACAAAATCCCATGACACCTCCTGCCGCAGAGCATATGACTGCTCTACTGAATCTGCTGCCGGAAGCGCTGCGATCATTCTTGCATCAGTCGCAGTCTGGATCACAAAGGGCCACTCGGAAACCTTCGTGGAAACTGTCGGTGTGATTACCACATCCGTAACGCCCTCCTTACCCAGATTGATCAGGGCAAGCGTCAGTGTCGTCGGCTGTCCGTATTTTGCATTTGTTACCGGCACCTCATTGCAAAGAAAAAGAAAACCGCTGGTTGTAGACGGAATCGTCTGCCCGGGAACACTATCCAGATTCGTTTCCACCGTAACTACATAGGCTTGCAGCTGTCTTACGGTCATCGTCGTATTGGCGATATAGACATTGGCCTGATAAAAGATCTCATCGATCTTGCGTAAAGACTCATCCGTCAGATCATACCGGGCTTTCATGCTATTAATATGATCTATGATTAAAATATAGGCGATTGAACGATCCGAATCATTGATCTGTGCATCGGGATCTCTTGTATCCCAGCCTGACACGTTAGAAGATACGGTAGGCGTGGGCGGTATCGTAGTCGCCTCCGCAGTCAAAGGGGTGGATATCATAAATGCAGCGCAAACCATAAGCACCGCCATCACAGCCCCTATCATCATTCTATACATCTTATTTTGTATCGACTTCATAATATCTCATTCCTCCCATTTAATTAACTTACTGTTTCTTCTGCCGGTATGTCTGCCGGCGCCTGCACTGCTGCCTGTTCTTCTAACGTTCCCTGTATCTGCAGATCTGCGGCGTCCTGCGCCGCGTTCTCCGGCTGCCATGCTGCCTCCAGGTTCTGTCCAATGCTTTCCGGCGGTTCTATTTCTGTATTCTGCCCATCGGGATCCACTGCCTGATGATGATCTCTGTTATCGTCGATCTTCAATATCTTTCCATCCCTGATGTGGATGACCTTGTCTCCGAATCCTGCCAGATAATTGTCATGGGTAACCATGACAAGCGTCTGGTTCCTCTTCCTGACGATCTTCTGGATCAGCTGCATGACTTCCAGCGAAGTATTGGAATCCAGATTTCCGGTAGGCTCATCCGCAAAAATAATCTCCGGATTTACCACCAGCGCCCTTGCAATACCGACCCTCTGCTGCTGTCCGCCTGACATCTGCCCCGGCTTGTGCTTGATATATTTTGCAAGACCTACCATCTTTAACATCGCCGCCGCGCGCTTCAGCCTGGTCTTTTTGTCCACTCCCTGAAACGTCAACGGCAGCGCCACATTTTCCAATGCCGTCATATTGGGCAGCAGGTTATAGGACTGAAAGATAAATCCTACATGCGCCTGTCTGAATACCACCAACTNGNTCTCGCTTTTCTTCTCTATATGTTCCCCTGCANTGACAATCTCCCCTTTGGTCGGCTTCTCCAAACCAGCCAGCATATTTAACAATGTTGATTTACCGGAGCCGGAGGTTCCGACAATACAACAGAACTCTCCCTTTTCTATGTTAAAATCCACACCGTTTAACGCCCGCACCCTGTTTTCGCCGATCCGGTAGATCTTATACAGGTCTTTCACCCTGATCACCGGTTCCGCCATATGTCATACCACGCCTTTCCTTTTATTTCTTTTAGTTTCTTTTAGTTTCTTGTAGTTTCTTTTAGTTTCCTTATTCGTTAATGCATTTAGCCAACTAAAAATTGCGTTTCAAAAAACAATCTCTAAAACTTGCATCTGTATATCTTATTCTCTCACCGGCTGGCTTATCCCTTTTTTTAGCCAAGCCAGACTGTTTATCCTTGAAATCTCCTAAGATTCATTGGTCAACAATTTATATTACTATGTAAACCTAAATCCTATTTTAAACAAATATCAAAAAATAGCAACCTTATTTTGCAAATTAATTCTTAAGAATGCATTAAAATACTATAGAAGTTTGATAAAATTTAACATATATTGCCATTTGATATAATATCGCTGTACGGATGTCCGACTGTACGGATGTCCGACTGTACGGCTTACATAACTCTTTGCATGAAAATCTATGTTTCAAAAAGATCATAAATGAAATCATTTTTCAAACCTAGATTTTTNTGCTTCGAGTNATGTAAACCTCATTAGCAGAGATAAGAAATATANAACTTAAAAATCTTCCTANNCTGTAATTTTGAAATTAAATATCATAAAAATTTGTTTTCTTATTTTTAATTGTCTTCACAATTATATCATTTTGTAATCCATATGTAAATTATTTTTTTAATGCATTTTGTGTCATAGTTTGCGGTGAGATTTCAAATTATAATAAATATAGGAGTTTGCAGACTTTGTTATAGATGCAGTTTCACGAAACATTATACTAAAGCTTTGATATATAAACTCTTTTTATAAAATTTATNAGAAAGATAANAGGAACNGCCATNAATAAATTTNTTGTCACACCAAAAGAAGATAAATCAGTTACTATGACAATTCGTATAGATAAAAAATTACAGGAACAATATAATGAACTTTCCGCCAAAACCAATCATTCCAGAAATGAATTAATTGGAATGGCGCTGCAATATGCACTTGATAATATGGAAATAGTGGAGGGTCAAAAATGATACTTGAAACCGAGCGGTTATATCTGCGCAAGATGAATCAAAATGATTTTCATTCTTTGTGTAACATCTTGCAGGATGAAGATACCATGTATGCGTATGAAGGCGCCTTCAGTGATAAAGAAGTACAGGAATGGCTTGACAGACAGATTTTCCGATATCAAAAATGGAATTTTGGCTTATGGGCAGTGATTTTAAAAGAAACCGATGCAATGATCGGTCAGTGTGGACTTACTATGCAGCCATGGAAAGAGGAAGATATCCTTGAAATAGGATACCTTTTCAACAGAGCCTATTGGCATAAAGGATATGCAACAGAAGCTGCAAAAGCCTGCAAAAAATATGCATTTGAGATATTAGGAGTAAATGAAGTTTGTTCTATTATTAGAAATACAAATACTGCTTCTCAAAATGTAGCTATCAGAAATGGTATGACAATGGCAGATACCTGGACAAAACACTACCGGGGTGTAGATATGCCACATTATCGTTATGTCATACACCGTTAACAGATTCTGATTTATGAAAAAATAAAAAAAAGCAGGTGATGGGAATCGAACCCACGTGTTCAGCTTGGAAGGCTGACATTCTACCATTGAACTACACCTGCATAATCATTTATGAAATTGTATGCGCAAGTCGGGGTGACAGGATTCGAACCTGCGNCCCCCTGGTCCCAAACCAGGTGCTCTAGCCAAACTGAGNCACACCCCGAAAACCGTTTCACTCACAACGCAAAANNTATTATANGTATTATNNTTGCTCNTGTCAACAACTTTTTTCTTATTTNGTCTGCTTCCACCTTAAAATTTCTTCCAGNCTCTCCTTGACCTGCTTTTCCTTTCCCTGTTCGGTAGGCTGATAATAACGTCTGTCTGCTAATGACTCCGGCAGACATTTCATTTTCGTCAGCTTCTCCTCCGTATCATGGGCATAAATATAACCTTTTCCATAATTCATCTCTTTCATCAAATTGGTGGGCGCGTTACAGATCTGCAATGGAACCGGTTCTGCCGGAAGCTCTTTGATGTCTGCTTTGCAAGCCTCACAGGCTCTATAGATTGCATTGGATTTCGGCGCCATAGAAAGATAAACGACTGCATGCGCCAGATGCACATCACACTCCGGCATCCCCAAAAAATGACACGCCTGATATGCCGCTATCGTCACCTGCAAAGCACCTGAGTCTGCCATCCCCACATCCTCACTGGCAAACCGCACCAAACGCCTTGCAATATACAACGGCTCCTCCCCGCCGTCTAACATCCGATACATCCAGTATACTGCTGCATCCGGGTCACTATTGCGCATGGATTTATGCAGCGCGGAAATTAAATTATAATGTTCCTCGCCATTCTTATCATACAGCAGAGAGCGTCGGTTCATGCATTGTTCCAAGAGCTCTTTATCCACACACAACACGGCGTTCTCATTCATTTTACTGTTGAATACTGCCATCTCCAAAGTATTCAGCGCCGTTCTGGCATCTCCATTGGCAAAACGGGCTATCGCCTGCAAATGCGAATCCTCGATATCAATCTGCAGGTTGCCTAACCCGATGGAGCATTTTAAGGCATGCTCCCGCACCTGCTTTAGCTCTCCCTCCTGCAATG
>WFLX010344803.1_pt1 | contig 10536 bp, 9 predicted proteins | sample 4967041 | NCBI WGS metagenome assembly WFLX01 (sample SAMN12857096, study PRJNA449069) | gut metagenome | isolation source: stool from male and female vole | host: Microtus ochrogaster | place: USA:Florida | collected 2017
GTGAGTGGGAAGTGCTATCTATCACTGCATCAGATGAATTCTGCGGCTAATCGCGGAGCTTGCACTCAGATATGCCGACGGAGCTATACTGTCACAGATAAGGAGACCGGGGATCAGCTTGAGGTAGACAACCAATATATTATGAGTCCTAAGGATTTGAAGACTATTCATTTCCTTAATAAGATGGTGGATGCCGGTGTTCGTGTGTTCAAAATCGAGGGACGTGCGAGGGGACCTGAATATGTTAAGGAGGTAGTGGAATGTTATTCTGAGGCTCTGGAGGCTATCTGCAGTGGAGAATTTAGCGATGAGAAGCTTCAGGGATGGGAAGCACGGCTTGCTAAGATATTCAACCGTGGATATTGGGATGGGTATTATCTCGGACAGCGTCTTGGGGAATGGAGCGGGAAGTATGGGAGTAGCAGCACCCGGGTTAAGGAGTATGTGGCAAAGGGGGTAAGGTATTTTGATAAGCTTGGTGTCGGGGAGTTCCAGATGGAGAGCGGTGTGCTTCGTCCCGGGGATGAGGTCGTTGTGACCGGACCTACTACGGGGGCTATGATATTTAAGGTGGAGGAATTGAGGCTCACTACGGAGCCGGTGGCTGAGGTGAAGAAAGGGAATCGGTTTTCTTTGCCGGTGCCGGGGAAGATACGGGCGTCTGATCGGCTTTATCTTTGGCGTAACATCACGCAGAGGTAGCGGAGGGGCAGGGGGCGCAGAGGCTCGCTCGCATCGCTCCGCATTGCAGATTACTAATAGATGCGGGGGGAATCGCACACAGAGGACACACGGAGGGGTATTTTTCGAGATAGATTGAGTAATCTTGAGGATGGAAAGGATGTAGGGGGATTTTTTGAACTTATATGGGGGAGAGTTGTTGTAGTAGTAATGATGTTTAATTAAAATAAAAAAAACTATGAAGAAAATTAATCTGATGGCAGTTGGAGCTGCCGTTTTGTTCGGCGGAGCCGTACTCTCTTCCTGCACAGAGGACAATAACAAGATGATCGGTACATGGAGCTCATCAGCTCCTGAGACAGTGGTTCCTGCTATCGAAGGTGCTACTTCAGCTACAGCAATCACTACATTCGATTTCAGCGAAGGTACAGATAAAGGTAGCGGTCCTGTTAAATTGACTAAGGACTATACAGTTACAGCTCCCGACTCAGTGGGCAATGCAATCAACTATACAGTTAAGGCTTCTGTAGAGGGTAAGTGGACCCGCGAGGAGCAGGGTGATGATGATTATTATCTTTCTTTCGACCAGAATACACTTGACGTAGCTGGCGTGGATGCTCCTGACGGACTNGGCGCAGTGACAGCTAATTTCATTGGCAGCCTTGCTCAGTATTCTAAGATTGAGGATGTTGATGTGACTAANGATGGCAGCGTGCTTAGCTTTGAGCTTGAGAGCAATGACATGAAGCTTTCTTTCACTAAGAAGTGAATAGTGAATAATGAATAGTAAAAGAGCCGAGTCCTTTGGGATTCGGCTCTTTTTTTATTAGCTTTTGGGTTCGACCTCTCCGGGGTCGAGAAGGGAGGGATTGCTTTTCCCTGGGCTAACGCCCAGGGTTAACAAGGTGATCAGCCCTCCGGGCTTTGTCGGACTAGTCAGACCAGTCGGACAGGTCGGACGAGTCAGACTTGTCGGACACGTCGGACAGCACCACGCAAAACGTTAATATTTGTGTTGGATTTGGTGGAAGACGGGCTTCATCATGAAGGTGAAGGTGTAGTCGCCGTAGGGGAGCTGGTATTCTTGAAGAGGCCATGCACCCCAACTGTTGACGCAACCGAGTCCCATCTGAGATTTGTCTATGCAGACGTTGGTGTAGTCAGCCTTTTGAGCGAGTGAGCCGTGGCTCTGAGTCTTCTCGGGATAGTCGTCGAGGCTCTCTATGCTGTAGTTGAGGGCTGAGATTGAGAATGGCTGTGCAGCCAAGAATTCGAGTCCATTGCCTGCAGCATCCAGCTGTTTCCAATAACGTACGTCTGTCTTTGTACCGGTCTCTTGCTTGCGGATATATGGATAATATTGATCTGCAACCTTCTGATGGTATTCTCCTACAAATGTAGAATGGTTACGGTCAGAGTAGTTTTCAACCGGACCACGTCCGTAGTATTCAATCGCATCGAATTCAAGAGGCATTTGCATCTGCATGCCGAAGCGGAACATATTGCTTACCTTAGCATCTTTTGTGGCTTTGAAGTCTTCTGTAACGAGGACGGCACCTTCTGCATTGATGACGTATGTCATCAGGAGTGTTCCTTCCACACTCGGCATCTCATACTCAGCTTTTACTGTGACAGTATTGCTTGTATTGTCGGAGCTATGTGTGAGGAATTTGAGCTTCATATCAGGATTACGCCATGCTTCAAACTTACGTTGTAGGCCGGCTCCAAAATCATTGTCGGTCGGAGCGCGCCAGAAGTTAGGAGCCAAGCGACCCTCTTTAGCCAAGAACTCTACTCCATTGACTACATATTTGCTTAAGAAGCCATTGTAGCGGTTGAATTCCATAAGGAAGTCGTCACCAACGACTTTCAAGAAAGTGGAATGATTGTCAAGGATTTCGGGAGTCTTTACTGTCTCGTTGGGAGCAGCCACAACATCAATGTTAAGAGTCTTAGGAGCCGGAGCATTGATAGCAAGCTGATCGCGGGCTACGGTATGCCCTGCCGGTAGCAGACCATCATTCTCCTTAAGAGTGTAAGCAATGTTGAGAAACCATTCACCGTCGTCAGTGATCTTACCGTAAGGGATATTCACCTGAGTGGTCTGGCCTGGGGCAACATTTAGCTCGGAAATACGGCCGGTACGCACTGTCTTGCCATCGTGGATAAGAGTCCAATCAAGGTTGAGGTCGGAGAGGTCGCGGAAGAAGTTTTCATTGTAGACGTTTACTTTGCCATTCTTGATGTCGACTGGAGTGGTCCAGACGTTCTGGTAGAAGTAGCGTACTTCGTCGGCATGTGGGTTGGGGAGACGGTCGGGACTCACCACGCCATTAGAACAGAAGTTGTTGTCGCTGCCATCGTAGTCGTTGAAGTCACCACCATAGCCGAAATATTCGATTCCGTTGCCATCTTTGAGGCGTACACCCTGGTCTACGAAGTCCCAGATGAAACCACCTTGGAGTTTCGGATACTTGCGGATAAGNTCCCAATATTCTTTAAATCCACCCATGGAGTTGCCCATAGCGTGAGCGTATTCGCACTGGATGAGGGGTTTGTCGGTGTTAGGATCCTTGCCCCAGGCTTCCATACCTTCGTAACCGTAATACATCGGGCAGAAGATATCGGTCTTACCCTCTTTATGAGCCTGCTCATATTGTACGGCACGTGATGGGTCGAAAGCTTTCACCCAGTCGTAAGCATCCTCGAAGTTAGGACCGTAACCGGCTTCATTACCGAGACTCCAGAAGATTACGGAAGGATGGTTGAAGTTACGCTCAACGTTACGCTGGTTACGTTCTTGGTGAGCCTTATGGTAAGCGGGATTCTTGGCAAGAGTCTTCTCGCGATAGCCCATACCGTGGCTTTCCACGTTAGCTTCAGCCACCATGTAGAGACCATATTGGTCGCAAAGTTCATACCAGAGTTCATCATCGGGATAGTGGCAAGTGCGGACAGCATTCATGTTGAGCTTCTTCATGAGCTGGATATCCTCGAGCATACGTTCCGCACTTACTACATAGCCGCCATCCGGGTCAAGTTCGTGACGGTCAGCACCTTTGAAGAGGACAGGCTGACCATTGACAAGAATCTGTCCACCGGTAAGTTCGATCTTGCGGAAACCTACCTTCACCGGGATTACCTCGTCGTTGCCATCCATAGTGGCAGTGAGGGTATATAGATAAGGAGTCTCAGCAGTCCACTTGTTGGGGTTAGCCACATTCATTGAGGTCTTTCCGGATTTGGATGTAGTCTGGGTAGCTACCACTTTTCCGTCGGCATCCGTAAGAGTCAGAGTGACGGGCTTGTTGGCAGTAAGAGATAGGTCGATGTCGAGTACACCGTCAGTGTAATTGTTGGTAAGATCAGGAGTCACGCGGATATCAGCGATACGGTTTTTGTCGCGAGCGAAAAGATAGCAGTCGCGACCTACTCCGGAGAAGCGGAAGAAGTCCTGGTCTTCGAGATAAGTGCCATCGCACCAGCGGAATACTTGGAAACAGATGAGATTTTCCTTTCCAGGTTCGATATAGGGGGTAAGGTTGAATTCAGCTTCCAGTTTGCTGTCTTCGCTGTAGCCTACATATTTACCGTTGACCCAAAGATAGATGTTTGAAGTCACGGAACCGAAGTGAGCATATATTTCTTTTCCCTTCCATGAAGCAGGGACTTTGATTTCGCGGCGGTAGGTGCCTACATGATTGTCTTCTGTTGGCACTTCAGGGGGATTGCTTTCAAAGTGATTACGCCAAGCGTAGCCGGTATTCACATAGATTGGGTCGCCGTAGCCGTTAAGTTCCCAGACACCGGGGACTTTGATCGTGTCCCAGCCTTTGTCGTTGAAGTCTTTTTTCCAAAAATCTGTGGGGCGCGAAGAAGCGTCATTTACCCAGTTGAATTTCCAGTCACCGTTGAGGGATAGATAGTTGGCGGAGTTCTTACGGTCGAGTTTTGATGTGCCGCTCTCTCCTTTCTTGAAGGCGAAGGCCTCGGAGCGCATTGGGGCACGGTTGACGGCGTTGATGTTAGGGTCTTGCCACTCTTTGAAGGTCTGGGCCGTCATGGGGAGAGTGATGGCCGCTAAGGTGGCGGACAATAGGAGTTTTTTCATGACTGATAAGTATTAATGCATTGAGCATTATGCATTAAGTAGATTAGACGGTTAGGATTTCTTTTTCTTTAGCGGCGAAGATTTCGTCGATTTTCTTTAGGTATTTGTCGTGGAGCTTCTGGACGTTGCCTTCGGCGTCCTTTTCAGCGTCTTCACTCAAGCCTTTCTTAATTTCCTTCTTGAGGCCGTCGATGGCTTCGCGGCGTGCGTTGCGGACAGAAACTTTTGCATTTTCAGCCTCAGCTTTGCATTGCTTTACGAGCTGCTTACGGCGGTCTTCTGTCAATGGTGGGATGCCGAGACGTATCACTTCACCGTTGTTTTCGGGAGTGATGCCAAGGTCGGAGTTGATGATAGCCTTCTCAATGACTTTGAACATTGATTTTTCCCATGGGGTGATGGCGATGGTGCGCGCATCGGGGACTGATACGTTTGCCACGTTAGAGATGGGGGCCATGCTACCGTAGTAGTCGACTTTGATTCCATCGAGGAGTTTTGCAGATGCCTTGCCGGCGCGGATGCGGGCGAGAGTCTCTTCCAGATAGTCGGCTGCAAGCTCCATCGACTCCTGGGCGTTGTCGAGATATTCTTTTACTTCCATAATTTTTCTAATGCATAATTCATAATTCATAATGCATAATTGGCTACGCAGTTCGTCATACACTATTNATCATNCAAAATGCTCTANTTNCTTAATNGTTAATNATTTTATTTGTTTTTAAACGTTGTTCTAACTATTGCGGTAAGAATTTTAATCAATTCATGACAGTCTTTTATGACAGAATCAAATCCTTTCTTATCAATATATTCACCATTATAAAGCATCTCGAGCCAATGTTCAGTTTCGCTTGCTTCTTTTAAAGCAATATTCATTTTTGCTCCGAAATCAGCCTTAGACTGACCTCTAATAGCCTCCTTAACATTAGCACCAATACTTGTCCCACTCCTTAAGACCTGCTTAGAAATCTCATATTCATGCTTCTCAGAAACAAGGTAAGCCCTTAATTTCATCATCCTAAATCCAAAAACCTTAGATTTAATAACGATAGGATTATCTTGGTCTTTCATGGGTGGTAATAATTATGCATTATGAATTATGCATTATGCATTATTTAATAGACGAGTGTCCCGACGTTGACGCCTTGCATCATTTTTAGGAGGTTGCCTTCTTTGTCCATGTTGAAGACGTAGATTGGCATTTTGTTTTCTTTGCAGAGGGCTGTCGCGGTTAGGTCCATAACCTTTAGGCCGGCTGAGATTATCGCGTCGTAGGTGATTTTATCGAATTTTGTTGCTTTGGGGTCTTTTTCGGGGTCGGCTGTGTAGACGCCGTCTACTCGGGTGCCCTTTAGCATTACGTCGGCTTCGATTTCGATGGCTCGGAGGGCTGAGCCGGTGTCGGTTGTGAAGAATGGTTGGCCTGTGCCGCAGCTCATGATGGCTACCTTGCCATGTTTCATAGCGTCGATTGCTTCCCATTTGCTGTAGGGTTTGCCGATCGGGAACATCGGGATGGCAGTGAAGACTTGTGCCGGCTGCCCGATTGATTCAAGAGCTGAAGAAAGAGCGAGGGAGTTGATGACTGTGGCAAGCATACCCATTTGGTCGCCTTTGACGCGGTCGAAACCTTTGGCGGCTCCAGAAAGACCACGGAAGATGTTTCCACCGCCGATTACGATGCCGACTTCCACGCCGGCTTGGGCTATTTCTTTGATTTGTCGGGCATAAGACTCCAGACGGTCACGGTCTATTCCGTATCCTTGAGCTCCCATGAGGGATTCTCCTGAGAGCTTCAGCAGTATTCTTTTGTATTCCATGTCAGATTTATTTTTGTTAATCACAAAGTTATTAAAAAATTTCGGAGTTGACAAATGAAGTATGGATTTTTTTTATTAACTTTGCAAAAAAGATATGAATATATCAATACTTACCTTAAAAATTAAAATTATGACACAACTGACAATAAATATCGAAGACCAATCAATTCTTCCTCATTTGAAAAAAATATTAAATGCTCTCGAAGGAGTATCAATAGCAGCTCCTAAGAGAAAGAAGAAATGTGGAATGGAAGAAGCCATAGACGATGTCAAAAATGGAAGAGTCAAACGTTTTGAATCGGCAGAAGATCTTTTTAAAGACTTGGGGATATGAAATATATCATTGACCGAACCAATAAATTCAAGAAATCCGTAAAAAAATGTAAGAAGCNCGGATTAGATATGTCTTNATTGAAAAAAGNAANTNTCAAATTGGCAGAGACCGGAGAATTGCCTGAAGAATATCGACCACACAAACTGGTTGGGAAATATTCAGGCAAATGGGAATGTCATATCGAACCAGATTGGCTTTTAGTTTGGGATAAGAATGATTCAGAATTAATTTTATTATTACTTGATACCGGAACTCATTCTGATATTTTCGGATAGCTTAACAACCATATCGTCGCTATCGACGATATGGTTTTAGAATATAATTATATGAGNTGTNGGNAANTATAGGTGCTATTCTTAAAAAATATAAAAATATTGAGTACTCAACACAAATTATTATTATTCAACATAATAAATACTTTACCATGAAACTAAGGAATTATGCATTGTGCATTATGAATTGTGCATTTTGTCTCGGGGCTTCGGCGGCTACGGTAAGCAGTCCGGATGGGAAGTTGGTGCTGACTACGTCGCTTTCGGGGGAGGGTCAGCCTCTTTATTCCGTCAGCTATGACGGACAACCAATCCTACTTGATTCGCCACTTGGATTTGTGTCGAATATCGGAGATTTTTCCAAAGGTCTGACTCTCTTGGGAGAGAAGACGGGGAAGGTGGAGAAGTCTTTTGATCAGGCTAAGATCAAGAAAAGCCATATTGACTGGACTGCCAATACTTTAACGGAAGAATATTCTGCCGGCAAGAAACTGAAGATGTCGATAGAGTGGCAGGTGGGCAATAATGATATTGCTTTCCGATACATCATACCGGTAGAAGGGGATACCCGCAGCATGATTATCGAGAAGGAGGCTTCAGGTTTCAGATTCCCTGATTTTACTACCACTTTTCTTACTCCGCAGAGCGATGCGATGGTAGGCTGGAAACGCACAAAACCTTCCTACGAGGAGAATTATAAGGCAGAAGCTCCACTTTCGGAAAAATCAGAGTTCGGACATGGATTCACTTTCCCGGCTCTCTTCCACGTAGGCGACAATGGTTGGGCTCTCCTTACTGAGACAGGGGTAGATGGCTACTTCTGCGGAAGCCGCTTAGGGGATTATAAGGATGGCGTTTTCGCTATCGAATATCCTATGCCGGAAGAAAACAACGGAAACGGCAGCGCAAACCCTGCAATTAGCCTTCCAGGGAAGACTCCATGGCGCACAATCACGATAGGAAAGACTCTGAAACCGATTGTGGAGACCACAATTCCATGGAATCTTGTGGAGCCTCTTTATGAGTCAGACTTCGAAGTAAAGTCAGGGAAAGGCACGTGGAGTTGGATTCTATGGCANNNTAATNCCATCAATTATGAGGNTCAGATAAANTTNATCGACTTNGNAGNTGANATGGNCTATCNGANTGTGTTNGNCGANAACTGGTGGGACAACAACATCGGAAAGGAAGGGATAGCTAAACTTGCAAAGTATGCCCAATCAAAAGGAGTGAATCTTCTGATATGGTATTCATCGTCCGGCTGGTGGAATGATATCGAGCAGGGACCCATCAACAAGATGTCGCGCCCAATCCCTCGCAAGGAGGAGATGAAGTGGCTTGATAGCCTTGGCATCAAGGGAATCAAAGTGGATTTCTTCGGTGGTGACAAGCAGGAGACGATGCGCCTGTATGAGGATATCCTGAGTGATGCCAACGACCATGGCATCAGCGTGATTTTCCATGGATGCACTATGCCACGCGGATGGGAACGCATGTATCCTAACTATGTTGGCAGTGAGGCTGTATTGGCATCTGAGAATCTTGTTTTCAGTCAGGATTTTTGTGATATGGAAGATTTCAATGCTACTCTGCATCCCTTCATCCGCAATGCAGCCGGCATTATGGAATATGGAGGCACGGTACTAAACAAACGATTGAACAAAGGAAATGACGGAGGCAGCACACGTCGCACTACGGATGCATTCCAGCTTGCCACATCTATTCTTTTCCAGAATCCTGTGCAGAATTTTGCGCTTGCTCCCAACAATCTTACGGATGCACCTGCTGATGCCATTGACTTCATGAAGAAAGTGCCTACTACTTGGGATGATACTGTATTCATTGACGGGTATCCCGGGAAGTATGTGGTGCTTGCGCGTAAGAGCACGGAGGGGAAATGGTATATTGCGGGCGTTTCGGCTGAGGATAACCCATTGAAGCTTGAGTTGGATCTTCCAATGCTGGCTAAAGGGCAGGAAGTGACGGTATATGCTGAGGATGGGAAGAATCCGCTCAGCGCAAAGACACTAAAGATCAAAAATCCCGGCAAAGTGCAGATGACTCTGACAAAAAGAGATGGCTTTGTGATTGTAGCAGAATGAGAATTTAAGAGTATTAAAGGCTTTAAGGGCGTTAGGGGCTTTAGTGCCTTTAATGCCCTTTTTTATTTGCACGGAGTCAATTATGCATTATGCATTATGAATTATGCATTAGGCTAAAAAAGTTGAGACCCGCGCCTCGGGGGGAGGCGACGGGTCTCGGGGGATAGGATGGATTTGGGGAGTAGCCCATAGCAGAGTCGAACTGCTCTTTAGAGAATGAAAATCTCTCGTCCTAACCGATAGACGAATGGGCCAACAATCAGCAAGCCGAAATATTACTTTGCGGCAGCTGTAAGCTTGTTGATGTGAATCTGAAGACCGCTGCAGAGGTTAGCTGCTTTGTTCTTGGAGATAACGTTCTTGCGACCGAGACGCTGGAGAAGAGCACTTACCTTATTGTAAGCAGCCTGAGCTTCTGCGGGATCCTCCATCTTGCGGACTTTGCGCACAGCATTGCGTGCGGTCTTAGCCCAGTAACGGTTCTCGAGTCTACGCTTCTCAGCCTGACGGATTCTTTTAAGTGATGACTTATGATTTNNCATTTCTNNATTNTCNTGCTTATATNNNTTATNNGTANCCCANAGCNGAGTCGAACTGCNNTTNNGAGAATGAAAATCTCTCGTCCTAACCGATAGACGAATGGGCCTCCTTTTGCAACAACCCTTGTCTCGGAAGAGGCTTAGGCTTTTTTGCGAGTGCAAAGTTAATGCTCTTTTTTGAATTGACCAAATTTTTCGGCAATTTTTTGCAATTTTAGCAATAATTTTCTTATCTTTGCATCTGAATACTCCTTTTTTAGGGATTTTCACATTGTTTTTTATAGCTATTTTAGCTAATTTAGCTATGATAGCTACAATAGCTAATTTCTAAGAAATTCCAAATATATATCAAGAATCAAGATAGATATGTGATTGCTGAGGGAGGAGCCTCTCCCCTCTCGCTGATTGAGAATGGATCGGTAGCACTCCCCTTCCGGCCTATATGCTGCCGCGTCAATAATAAGACTGAGGATCTTCGCTTCCCGATGTATTCGCCGAAGCAAGTGGAATATCTTACCGACGATTCAGAGAGGGGACGGCGCGTATATGTGCGTGCGCTTAGCTTTATGCTGTATATAGCGGTCAGAGAGACGTTTCCGGGAAGCCAGCTGCGAATAGAGGACAGCATCTTCCGTGGATATTTCTGCCGGATATTCTAAGTCAGATCCGGCACTCCTTGC
>WFLX010239439.1_pt1 | contig 10535 bp, 9 predicted proteins | sample 4967041 | NCBI WGS metagenome assembly WFLX01 (sample SAMN12857096, study PRJNA449069) | gut metagenome | isolation source: stool from male and female vole | host: Microtus ochrogaster | place: USA:Florida | collected 2017
CCCATGGCGAAGCCGGCTATAGGAAGAAGCACCAGCACAAACAGGGTGAGCTGCCAGCTGATAAAAATCATCATCAGCAGGCACACTATTATCATTACAGGGTCTTTAAACATCATGTCNAGCGAGGACATGATGGAATTTTCTATTTCTGCAACATCTCCGCTCATCCTCGCCATNACATCGCCTTTGCGCTCCGAAGTAAANAATCCTATAGGCAGGCTCACAATNTTNTCATAAACAGAATTCCTTATATCCCTCACCACTCCGCTACGCAGAGGTATGATAAAATAGGAGGCAAGATAAGTAGTACCCGTTTTTAAAGCTGTCATTATTATAAGGAGTAAACCGAGAGCGCCCAATGTCCAGCTCGGTCCCCATGAATCTATCGCAATTTGGGTTGCATAGTAAAAATTATTCACAACCACATCGGCAAGTTCACCGATTTTTATTCCGCTCAAAGGTATATATTCATAACCCTTTTCGCGGATGCCGAAAAGCATTTCAAGGATAGGCATGACCACCGCAAAAGAGAACAGGGTCAGGAAAGCCGCAAGGAAATTGAAGATGATATTGAGTGTGAGATACTTTTTGTACGGAGGCACAAATCGCTTCAACACCTGAAAAAACTCACCCATAATTTTATCTGTCAATTATAATTATGATACAAAAGTACATAAAAACAAGGATATTTTATGTACTTTTGTCACTATAACCTAACCACTACCTTAAAAGGCATGAAAAAAACAGCAATAATCGCAGTTGCCTGCGCAACTGCATTCGCAGCAACAGCTGGAAATGTGCTCAAGTACAATCGCCCAGCAAACTTCTTTGAAGAAGCNCTAATGATAGGCAACGGCACATTAGGAGCTATTGTGTATGGNGACCAGAGAGGAGAAAGACTATCCCTCAATGACATAACATTATGGACCGGAGAACCTGAAAAAGGAGTAACAACACCGGACGCTTTCAAAGCCATTCCGGAAATCCGCGCTGCATTGGACGCAGAAAACTACCGCGCTGCTGACTCACTTCAACTGAAAGTACAGGGTCATTATACAGACAACTACCAGCCTCTGGGCACCCTCAAGATTGACTACCTCAACAGACCCAACGAATTGCCGTCTGACTATCGCCGCTCACTTGACCTTGACAGTTCACTTGCAAAAGCGAGTTATACTGCAGCGGGATATNCAGTAAACACCGAGTATTTTGCATCCGCGCCAGACTCACTNATTGTGGTACGTATCACTACCGCCGATCCCGCGGGGCTCGATGCTGTCATATCCCTTGACAGCCAGTTGCCACACTCTGTNACAGCAACAGGCAATGAGCTTATTTCTACCGGCTACGCCGCATACTCATCCCTGCCTGTATATTATAACAACGGCGGAAATCCGAAGCATTTTTATGATCCTGACAGAGGCACACGCTTCCGCACAATTGCCAAAGCTGTAAACCAGGGCGGTTCTATTACCGCAACTGAGTCAGGACAACTTAAAGCCACAGGAGTAAAAACGTTGACAATCCTATTGACCAATGTAACAAGCTTCAATGGCTTTGACAAAAATCCTGCAACACAGGGCAAAGATTACAAAACCCTTGCACAGAACCGCATCAACGCTGCTTCAGCAAAAACATATTCTGAACTCAAGGAGCGCCATATTGCCGACTATAAGAATCTTTTCGACAGAGTAAGCATTGACTTTGGCACTACCGCACCTGAAATCGCCGCTTTGCCAACCGATGAGCAGCTTTTGCTTTACACCGACTCAGCAATGACAAATCCCGACCTTGAAGAACTCTTCTTCCAGTTCGGAAGATACCTCCTCATATCCTGTTCACGCACTCCAGGGGTGCCCGCAAACCTTCAGGGTCTGTGGAACGAGTACATCCTGCCCCCGTGGAGCTCAAACTATACCACTAACATCAACCTTGAAGAAAACTACTGGCCGGCAGAAGTCACTAACCTAAGCGAACTGCACACTCCTCTCCTGACATTCATCCGCAACCTTTCTTCAAAGAACGCAGGACAGGCTACCGCCAAAAGCTATTACGGTGTTGACAACGGCGGATGGTCACTCGGACAGAACTCAGATATCTGGGCTACCACCAACCCTGTCGGACTGAATGTTGGTCACCCATGCTGGGCAAACTGGACAATGGGAGGCGCATGGCTCGCTACCCATATATGGGACCACTACCTATTCACAGGCAACAAGGAGTATCTAAAAGAAAACTACGATGCGCTTAAAGGAGCCGCGCTTTTCTGCCTCGACTGGCTTATCGAGAAAAACGGCGAGCTCATTACCTCACCCGGCACCTCACCCGAAAACCTGTTCAGGACACCGGAAGGATATGTAGGCGCAACACTTTACGGAGGAACCGCTGACCTTGCCATGACACGCCAGTGCCTGACCGATGCACGTGACGCGGCAGCTGTGCTTGGAGTAGACAAGGAACTCCGCGCAAGAATCGACAAAGCCCTTAAGAAGCTGCACCCGTACACCGTAGGAGCCAAAGGCAATCTACAGGAATGGTACTACGACTGGGAAGATCCGGAACCNACCCATCGCCATCAGAGCCATCTCTTCGGTGTATATCCGGGACGCCACATCACCCCTGCATCTGATCCTGAACTTGCCAAAGCGGCAGAACGTACTCTCGAAATCAAAGGCGACAAGACTACCGGATGGAGCACCGGATGGAGAATCAGCCTGTTCGCAAGGCTTCTTGACGCAGAAAAAGCATACAAGACCTANCGCACGCTCCTTAAATATGTAAGCCCCGACAACTACAGAGGCANGGACGCAAGGAGAGGAGGCGGCACATATCCAAACCTTCTCGGTGCGCATTCACCCTTCCAAATCGACTCAAACTTCGGAGGAACAGCCGGCGTTGCCGAAATACTCATCCAGTCCACACCCACATCTGTAACACTCCTGCCCGCACTCCCTGAACAGTGGGCGGACGGAAGTGTAAAAGGACTCCGCGCACGTGGAGGGATTGAAGTTGACATGGACTGGAAAGACGGAAAAATCACCTCTGCAACCCTCACATCTGAAAATGGAGCGTCAACTACTGTCAACTATAATGGCAAAGCCCGCAAGGTCAAGATTCCAGCTGGAGGAAAAGTAACACTTAACTGATTGCATGCATTATTTCATCTGCGCAGGTGAACCCTCAGGCGATCTTCATGCCGCCGGACTCATTGAGGCAATAAAAAAAGACGACCCACAGGCTCGCTTCACATTTCTTGGAGGCGACCTGATGGCGTCGGCGGCAGCAACATCCCCGGTTATCCACTACTCGCGCATGGCGTTTATGGGATTCAGCGAAGTATTGCGCAACCTACGCACAATCTCCGCGAACATAAAAGTCGCAAAAAAAGCTCTTGCAGACTCGCGCCCTGACTGTTTCATCGCCGTGGACTACCCGAGTTTCAACCTTAAGCTTGCTGCCCACGCGGTAAAACTCGGCATTCCGGTTTATTGGTATATTTCCCCGAAAGTATGGGCATGGAAAGAGTATCGGGTGAAATCCTTACGAAAATATGTCCGCAAGATGCTTTGCATCCTCCCGTTTGAGGTGGAATTTTATAAAAAACACGGCATGGAGGCGGTATATGTTGGAAATCCCACATTGGAGGAGATAGACGAACGCCTTGCAAATGCTCCATCTAAAGATATTTTTTGCCGTGAAAANGGTCTTGACCCTACCCGCCCCATCCTNGCCCTTGTGCCGGGAAGCCGGAGAGGGGANATAAAAAACAATCTNCCGGTTATGGCACAGGTTGCTGCACTTCATCCGGATCTGCAACCTGTTATCGCCGGAGCNCCAGGACGCAGTGAAACGGATTATTCAGTTGCGCCAGGCATTCCGGTCCTTTATGGCTGCACATTCGACCTTATGGCAGTTGCCGAGGAAGCACTTGTCACATCAGGTACCGCCACCCTTGAATGCGCCCTTGCAAATACTCCGCAGGTTGTGTGTTACCGGGCAAATGCCTCCCGGCTCAGTTACAACCTTATGAAGATGATTCTCAAAATCCCATTCGTATCGTTGCCAAACCTTATAGCAGGCAAACGTGTCATTGCGGAAATGCTCGTGCATCTCTGCACCGTTGAGGGNGTTGATGCTGAACTCAACGCTATCCTCCCCGGACAGNACGGAAGAAAAGATATGGTTGACGGATANGCCTTTATAAGGAAGAAACTCGGGGAACANGGTGCANCAGCAAGAGCCGCATCAGTAATAACTACCGATTTAACACAACNATGATTATAGAAAAACTCATCCCNGCAATTGCGCCGCTCGTTGCGTCNGGTCATCCTNGGATATTGTTCGTATGCCTCGGCAATATATGCCGTAGCCCGGCAGCAGAAGGAGTGCTTGATGAAATTATTGCGGAGCATCACGATACTGGCAAATGGACGGTTGACTCCGCAGGAACAGGAAACTACCACATCGGCGACCTCCCCGACTCTCGCATGAGAGGTCATGCCCGCCGGAGAGGGCTTAACCTCACCCACAGGTGCCGTCAAGTCACACAAAGCGATTTCTTCGACTTCGACATTATAGTGCCGATGGACTCTTCTAATGAGCGCAACCTGCATGCAATTGCACCTACCGCAGATAGTGAAAAGAAAATCATACCCATGGCACGTTTTTTCAACCTCGCTACAAGGTACGATTACGTCCCTGACCCCTACTATGAGGGAGCCGAAGGCTTTGAACTCGTGCTGGATTTGCTTCAGGATGGTTGCCTGAACCTTTACGACACTGTCACACAAGCTATGGCTCAAACTTTATAGCCGTGTAATTGTTTTATCAGTAAACAAACTATCTAAAATTCAAGTATCATGGCTACAACTGACAAAAACACTGACAAAGACCAGCAATCCATTTATCCGCCGGACTCCCCAAAGCGCAATTGGGCTGCAATAATCATAACTTTGGTTATTATTGCGGCTGGAATAATCGCTTTCTCCTATATGGGGTGGTAATTGGCACGGTTTTTGCTGAATGAATCATAAACTAAAAACAATTACAATATGGAAAAAATTCAACCAGGAAAATATGTAGAATTGGGTTATGACCTTTATGAAGTAACCCCGGACGGTGAAAAGCTCGTTCACCAGACTGATATTGAGGATCCTGAAAAAATCATCTTCGGAGTAACCCGCGGCATGATTCGTCCTCTTGAAATCGCTATTGACGGACTGGAAGCCGGGGGCGAATTTGATGTGACTGTAAAAGCTGAGGAAGCTTTCGGTCCCAAAGACCCGGAGCAGATTGTAACCCTCGAAAAAGAAATCTTTGAAGTTGATGGCAAGTTTGACGAAAACACCATCAAACCCGGAGCTGCACTTCCCATGATGACAGCTGACGGTTACAAAATCACCGGCATTGTCACCGAAGTAACTGACAAAGATGTAAAAATGGACTTCAATCATCCCCTCGCCGGAAAAGATGTTCGATTCAAAGGAAAAATCCTTGCCGTGCGTGACGCCACCCCCGAGGAACTGCAGCCAGCTCACGGATGCGGTTGCGGATGTGACCATGACTCATGCGGCGATGATTGCGGATGCGATCACAGCGAAGGTTGCGGTTGTCATTAATAATAAAATCAACTACCAAAAGAATAAAATCGGTGCCCTCACAGGTACCGATTTTTTTATACATTCGTAAAAAAACATATAAAAAGCGAGAAAACAATTGTTTATCGGATAAAAAAAACTATTTTTGTAAACATAAAGCATACGAATAGAATTACACCTAAATTATTAATACCTACAGCATGACAACATCAAACCTCAAGCGCGTAATCTGCGCTTCTGTTCTTTCGGCAGCTATCATTGCGCCGGCTACGTCTGTGGCTCAACAGGTTCACAACGAAACATGGGCTAACGGAGTGGAGCGTTCACTCGTTTACTGCCCTGGCGACTTTGACTCCAAGTTCTACCGCATCCCCGCTATCGTTACNGCAAAGGACGGCTCACTTGTGACTGTTGCTGACAAACGAATCGAACACAATGGAGACCTCCCCGCTAAAATCGACATAGTTTCACGCCGAAGCACTGACGGCGGCAAAACATGGAGCGAATATGTTACTGTTGCCGCTCATGATGAAGTTGGCGGTTGTGGCGACGCTGCACTCGTAGTTGACGAAAAGAGTGGCGACATCCTCGCTATATTCAGCCACGGAATGGGACTTTGGCAGAAAGAACCTGCTCACATCAGTGTTGCCAGAAGCACTGACAATGGAAAGACATGGGGCAAAATGGTTGACATCAACCCGCAGATTCTCACTACCGATCCTAATGGCAAACAGCCTATCAAATGCACAAGCGCATTCGCTACTTCAGGAAGAGCCACCCAGCTTGCAAACGGCANAATAATATTCCCTCTCGTGGNTAGAGAAGACGGCAACCCCANATTNAAGGTTTACGCCATCTNTACCGACGACGCAGGCAAAACATGGAAAGTTTCTAAAAATCCTGCTACTACAGATGGCGACGNGAGCAAAGTGNTGCAGCTTGCTGACGGCACTGTCATCATGAGCATCCGCAACCGTAGCGGCGTTCTCCGCAAATTCTCTTACTCTAAGGACAATGGCGAAACATGGAGCGAACCCGTGCCCATTGAAGGTCTCCCCGATCCCCGTTGCAACGGTGACATTATCCGTTACAATCGCGATGGCAAAGATCTCCTTCTCCAGTCACTCCCCGGAGACCCCAAAGGCAGAAACAATGTTGCAATCTATGTCAGCGAGGATGGTGGCAAAACATGGCCTATCAAAAAGACCGTTGTAAACCTTCCCAGCGCATACTCTTCAATGACAATCCTTCCTGACGGAAGCATCGGCATCCTTACAGAAGAAAGCGCCAACAACCACTACAGCTACAACATCTGGTACACAAAGCTCCCCATTGAAGTTGTTCTCGCTGGAGACAAAAAGAAATAATACTTTAAAGCATAGATTTGATTGAAGATGCGGCTCTAATCGCCGCATCTTCTTCTTTTTTGTCACTATTTCAAAGGTTTTTCCTGCATTTTGTATGAATATCCACTTTTTTATGTAACTTTGTGCCTCAATTAAACACAAGGTCTTTTATAAGACACCTATTTAATATAATAACGGTTTATTTTCAATAGAACTAAAAACAAGAAATGGACAATAAGAATACCGACAGGATTACAGTGGCTTTTGCCAGTCCGGAACACGCCATCCATTCTGAGCGGATATGCAATCTGATATACGAATCGGCACTCCAGAGAGGCACCGGCATAGCAAGACGCTCACCCGACTATATCTCTGCTAAAATTACCGGCGGAAAAGCCGTTGTGGCTCTTGACGGTGACAAGCTGATTGGATTCAGCTACATAGAATGTTGGGGACACGGGGATTTCGTTGCCACGTCAGGGCTGATTGTTGACCCGGAGTACCGTCATAACGGGCTCGCTGCGAGAATCAAGGAAAAAACATTTGAACTCGCAAGAATGAGATTCCCTTACGCTAAAATATTCAGTATCACTACATCTCTCCCGGTTATGAAGCTCAACAGCCGCATGGGGTACCGCCCTGTCACTTTTTCTGAGCTCACCAATGATGATGAATTTTGGCAGGGATGCCAGGGATGCAAGAACTATGATATCCTGCAGCGTAACAACCGTCGCATGTGCCTATGCACCGGCATGCTTTACGACCCGCAGGTTCCTGCTGCCAAAACGTCTGAATCAACACCATACATTATGCTGATTAAAAACAAAATCAGCAAAATGCTTCATCTCAAGAAATAAACAGCACAAACATAATTATGGAACAGAAAAAGAAAGTGCTCCTCGCGTTCAGTGGAGGTCTTGACACATCATTTGCAGTAAAATACCTCAGTGAGGACCTCGGATATGAGGTGCACACCGCTATCGCAAATACCGGAGGCTTCTCCCCCGAAGAACTTGAAATGATTGCCGATAAGGCTGCAAGGCTCGGAGCGGCATCCCATACTACCCTTGATGTAACCAAGGACTATTATGACAAAAGCATAAAATATATGATTGCCGGAAATGTCCTCAGAAACGGCACTTATCCTATCAGTGTATCTTCCGAGAGAATTTTCCAGGCTATCGCCACAATCGAGCACGCGAAGAAAATTGGCGCCCATGCTGTTGCCCACGGCTCTACCGGAGCTGGAAACGACCAGGTGCGTTTCGATCTCACATTCCAGATTCTTGCTCCGGACATTGAAATAATCACTCCTACACGCGACCTCACACTTACCCGTGACTATGAAATAAATTACCTCAAGGAGCACGGCTATGAGGCTGACTTCAAGAAGATGGAATACTCCATCAATAAAGGTCTATGGGGCACGAGCATCGGAGGCAAAGAAACCCTCAAATCAGAACAGACACTGCCGGAAAGCGCATATCCCAGCCAGATTACAGCAACTGAGCCTGAAACACTCAAGCTCACTTTCACTCAGGGAGAACTCACCGGAGTTAATGGCAAAGAATACACTGACCGAATTGAAGCAATCCGCGCGGTAGAAGAAATCGGCGCTAAATTCGGCATAGGGCGCGATATGCACATCGGCGATACAATTATCGGTATCAAGGGACGCGTAGGATTTGAGGCTGCGGCACCTATCCTCATAATTGCCGCACACAAGATGCTTGAAAAGCATACCCTCACCAAGTGGCAGCAATATTGGAAAGACCAGATCGGCACATGGTACGGAATGTTCCTGCACGAAGCTCAGTACCTTGAACCGGTGATGAGAGACATGGAGGCAATGCTCGAATCATCTCAGCGCAATGTCACCGGCACTGTTGAGGTGCTCCTGCGCCCATATACATACACCCTCGTAGGTGTTGATTCTCCGTTTGACCTGATGAAGACTGATTTCGGTGAATACGGCGAAGTCAACAAGGCATGGAGCGCAGACGATGTCAAAGGATTCACGAAAATCCTTGGCAACCAGATGAAAATATACCATAACGTGCAGAAACGCAACGGCAAATCAGAATGAAAGCCGGAATAATTGGCGGAGCCGGATACACTGCCGGAGAACTTATCCGCTTGCTCATTAACCACCCTGAAGTGGAGATTGCTTTCGTGCACTCGACAAGCAATGCTGGAAACCCTGTCACGGCAGTGCATGGAGGGCTTCTTGGAGAAACTGACTTGAAGTTTTCCGACACTCATCCGTTGGAGGACATTGACGTGCTCTTCCTATGCTCCGGTCATGGTCAGAGCACAGCGTTCTGGGCAGAAAATCCACGTNCGGACAAACTGAANNTCATTGANCTTGCGCAGGACTATCGTGANGAATCTGACGGCTATGTCNATGGTCTACCTGAGGCGANTNGCTNGCGAATCGCGTCTGCNNACCTNGTGGCAAATCCCGGATGTTTCGCCACTGCAATACAGCTTTCACTACTNCCCCTTGCAGCTGCAGGAAAACTTAATTCCCCGGTGCAGATTACAGGAATCACTGGCTCTACCGGAGCAGGTGTCAAACCGGGAAGTACCACACACTTCAGCTGGCGTTCCGACAACCTGTCAGTCTACAAGCCATTTACCCACCAGCACCTCGCTGAAATAAAGCGTACCCTTGAAAAGATCCAGGATGGAAAACCTGTTGACCTCAATTTTGTGCCGGTGCGTGGCAACTTCGCCAGAGGGATATTCGTGATGGCATGGCTTGAAACTGACCTTACGGCAGAGCAAGCTAAGGAAATTTATGAGCAGTACTACGCATCAGAGCCATTCACTCATGTCTCACCGGGAGCTGTGGATTTGAAGCAGGCTGTTAATACCAACAAGGCAATTATCGGAGTTGAAAAATATGGCGATAAATTGCTTGTCACAACTGCCATTGACAATCTTCTTAAAGGAGCAAGCGGGCAGGCTGTCCAGAACCNTNACATCATGTTTGGGCTGGATGAGCNCACAGGTCTCCGCCTCAAACCCTCCNCATTCTGATGAACTGCGTAAAAAATACGTATTATGGAACTATTCGACGTATACTCATTATATGATATAGAGCCAGTATCAGGAAAAGGCTCGCACGTTTACACTGCTGACGGAACAGAGTACCTTGATTTATATGGTGGTCATGCGGTTATTTCAATCGGGCACGCGCATCCCAAATACGTGGAAGCGGTTGCCGCACAGGTTGCAAAACTCGGTTTCTACTCAAACTCTGTACAAAATTCCCTCCAGACCGTTCTTGCTGAGAAACTCGGAAAACTTACCGGGTATCCCGACTACCGTCTATTCCTATGCAACTCCGGGGCTGAAGCAAATGAAAATGCGATGAAGCTCGCCAGCTTTGCAACTTCGCGAAAAAAAATACTTGCATTTTCAAAGGCATTCCACGGACGGACAAGCGGAGCGGTTGCTGCTACTGACAACCCAAAGATAGTATCCCCTTTCAATGCCACGCCAAATGTGGAGTTTGCGCCACTTGGCGATATTGAGGCGGTGGAAGAAGCGCTTTCCACTGGCGAATTTGCCGGAGTTATTATAGAAG
>WFLX010251510.1_pt1 | contig 10535 bp, 6 predicted proteins | sample 4967041 | NCBI WGS metagenome assembly WFLX01 (sample SAMN12857096, study PRJNA449069) | gut metagenome | isolation source: stool from male and female vole | host: Microtus ochrogaster | place: USA:Florida | collected 2017
CGCAGCTGGTCCAAACAGAACGGTCCTCGCCGTTCACCATCTATCATTGCACAATATAATGCCATCCCTAAGTAAGTCTCTGCTCATGTCTTATCACTTATAACTTACTTAATTGTCGAACTCCATTAGCTGATACATTATTGTTCTGGTCTGATCGGTGACCGTAAGAAGAAGTCCGATCCCGCCCAAAACAAGCGCTATAATACTCATTGTTCGGGCTGAGGCATTCGCACGATCTCCCAATTCCTTATTTCCGGCATTATAAAACTTATTCGCATTTCCTGCTTTAGTTATTCCAATTATACCGAAAATAAAACNTATGCATGAGNATAGAGCGCCAANAACGGTTCCTACAATTGCCCAGGGGAGCCAATTTGTATGGACGATAGGTTCACGCCTGTATGGATCCGGATTGCCATAGAATGACTGTCCGTAAGGATCTGAATTATATGGATTGCGATTATATGGGTTTGGACGCTCATATGGTTGCGGACCATAGGGATTCCCACCCGACAGATGCGGGGGAAGCGGCTCCTCGGGCCGGGCATACGCTCCGAACGCTGAATCCTCGTAGAAAAGGTCGGCAAGTTCCGGAAGAGAGCCGGCCTCAACCCAATCGGCAAGGCCATCTCTCCAAACATATGTTTCCTTTGTCAGTCCCTGATTTCTCAGGGTTTCCCTACGTAAGGGACCGACCTGACTGCCGTTTACTATCATGAAATAATATTGTTCCACAGCGATATCAATTGATACTGATTATAACTATTATAATTAATAATTAATGATTAATAATTAATAATTTCCCCTCTAACCTTCTTCCCACCATTAACCATTGCCTATAGCCTATAACCTAAAGCCTATCAACCTTCAGCCCAAAATTACNTTCCTCTTCCGTGACAGTNNTTATACTTCTTTCCTGATCCACAGGGACAAGGATCATTCCTGCCGATCTTTGGTCCGGCCTTCACGGGTTGCGGAGCTGAAGAGGGANGGTTTACGCTCTGNGCTGCCTGACGCTGAGCGCTCTCACCCGGATATGTGTCGCGGGTAGTGCTGTNATTAGCATAGGGATTATAGNTNTTGNCAGCTGCTGCCTGTGCCTGCATCTCCCTCGCTCTGGCGGCCTCGGCGGCCTGAGCCTTCGCCTCATCATAATCCTGTACGGCCAACGTGCCTCTCATAAGGGTAGCCACTGCCTTGGAATTCATCTCCCAGAGCATCTTCTTCCAAAGCTCAAAAGCCTCAATCTTATAGATCACCAGAGGATCNTTTTGNNCATAGGAAGCATTCTGAACCGACTTGCGCAACTCATCCATCTCACGGAGTTGCTCCTGCCATGCAGCATCAATAGATGAAAGCAACACAGCCNTCTCCCACGCTTTTGTCAGAGGCTTGCAGTTATTTGCATAACATTCCTCTATATCTGCACGGATATTGAACATGCGACGGCCATCACTCACCGGAACTCCGATAAGGCCTTTTGCCCCACGTTCCTCCACAAATTCCTTAATATAGGGAGCTGCCGCCTGCGCCATTTTCTCCTTCTTGCGGGCATAATGATTCATCGCGGCTTCAGCTATACGGTCGGCGATCTCGCCGCTGTCGAGCTTTCCGAACTCTTTCTCGGTTACAGGCACCTCGATTGCGAGCGATCTGTTCACCTCAGAATTGAATTCCTCATAGCTCTCATATCCACGGTTGGCAAGATCAGAGGATAGTTCATAAATCATGTTGGCGATATCGGTGCCGATACGTTCACCCNTGAGAGCGTTCNGACGACGACNATAGACACCTTTACGCTGAGCATTCATGATATCATCATATTNAACAAGGCGTTTACGGATACCGAAGTTATTNTCCTCCACACGTTTNTGTGCATTCTCGATCGACTTGGTCACCATGCTGTTCTCAATCATCTCACCCTCCTTGAAGCCGAGACGGTCGAGCATCTTCACAACACGATCATTGGCAAACAGACGCATCACCGTATCTTCAAACGACACAAAGAATACCGAACTTCCCGGGTCTCCCTGTCGGCCGGCACGTCCGCGAAGCTGACGGTCAACACGACGAGACTCATGACGTTCCGTACCGATGATAGCCAAACCTCCGGCCTCTTTCACTTCAGGTGAAAGCTTGATGTCGGTGCCTCGACCAGCCATGTTGGTCGCAATTGTCACAGTTCCTTTCTGACCTGCCTGTGCCACAATATCCGCCTCCTTCTGGTGAAGTTTTGCATTCAGCACCTGATGCGGAATCTTTCTGAGTTTAAGCATCTTCGAAAGAAGCTCAGAAATCTCTACCGAGGTTGTACCCACAAGTACCGGACGGCCGGCATTGACCATATCCTCAACCTCCTGTATGACGGCGGCATATTTCTCCTTCTTGGTGCGGTATACTCGGTCGTTCATATCGTTACGGATCACCGGACGATTGGTCGGAATCTCTATGACGTCAAGTTTATATATATCATAGAACTCGCCTGCCTCGGTCATTGCCGTACCGGTCATACCGGCAAGCTTGCGATACATCCTGAAGTAATTCTGTAGCGTAATGGTAGCATAGGTCTGGGTGGCGGCCTCTANCTTCACACCCTCTTTAGCCTCNATTGCCTGATGCTGTCCGTCGGAATAACGACGCCCCTCCATGATACGGCCGGTCTGCTCATCCACAATCTTGATCTTATTGTCATCGATCACATACTCAACATCCTTATCNAAAAGNGTGTAANCCTTGAGAAGCTGATTCACCGTATGAACGCGCTCCGCCTTTACGGCATAATTCTGGAGCAACTGATCTTTCTTCTCCTGTTTCTCTTCAGCGGTGAGATCTTCATTCTCCACAGCAGAAAGCTGAGCGGCGATATCGGGGAGGATAAAGAAATCAGGATCCTGAGTGGTACCGGTAAGCACCTCGATCCCTTTGTCGGTAAGCTCGATGGAGTGATTCTTCTCATCGATTACAAAATATAAGGGCTCCACAGCCTTAGGCATCTCGCGGTTGTTGTCCTGCATATATTTTGCCTCCACTTTCAGCATGAGCTGCTTGATTCCATCCTCACTCAGAAAGCGGATGAGAGGGTTATGTTTCGGAAGAGCCTTGTAAACACGGAAGAGTGCAAGACCACCCTCCTCCAGCTCCCCTTTGGAGATCTTATCTTTGGCTTCGAGAAGAAGGCTCTGTGCAAGCTTACGCTGCGCATTGACCACCTTCTCCACATTCGGCTTGAAATCGTTGAACATCTGGTCGTCACCCTTTGGCACAGGTCCGGAAATGATCAGAGGCGTACGGGCATCGTCAACAAGCACGGAGTCCACCTCATCGACAATCGCGTAATAATGCTCCTCACGCTGCACGAGATCCTGAGTCTGCGTAGCCATGTTGTCGCGCAGATAATCGAAACCGAACTCATTGTTTGTTCCAAAGGTGATATCGCACTGATAGGCATTGCGGCGCTCCTGGGAATTGGGCTCTGTTTTGTCAATGCAGTCTACTGTCAGGCCATGGAACTGATAGAGGGGACCCATCCACTCGGAGTCACGTTTCGCGAGGTAGTCATTCACAGTCACCACATGCACTCCCTCTCCTGTGAGGGCGTTGAGGAATACCGGCAGCGTTGCAACAAGGGTCTTACCCTCACCGGTAGCCATCTCTGCGATGTTGTTGGTGACTTTGCCATTATTCATAAGGCCGTGAAGCACCATTCCTCCGATTAGCTGCACATCATAGTGCATCATATCCCATTTCATGAGGTTGCCTCCGGCCATCCATTCATTCTTATATATGGCCTTGTCGCCATCGATGGATACGAAATCCTTTCCGGCGGCGGCAAGATTACGGTCGGCCTCTGTGGCAGTCACCTCGATGGTTTCATTCTCCTTGAACCTGCGGGCAGTCTCCTTGACAACAGCGAAAACCTCCGGCAATGCGGCATCAAGTTCGCGTGCATAGTTGTCAAACATCTCTTCGCGGAGATCATCAATCTTCTTCCACAGAGGTTCGCGCTTGTCATAATCGAGGGTTTCGATCTCTGCACGGATCTCCGCCATCTGATCCTTGTATTCTTTAGCACCGGCACGAAGATTGTTGCGGATAGCATCGATGCGGCCGCGAAGCTCATCATTGCTTATGTTCTGAATCTCTGCTGAAATGGGATTTATCTCTTTCTCAAGACGCTGCCAAAGCGGACGCACCGCACGCTCAGACTGGTCTCCGAATATCTTATGAAGTAATTTTGATATCATTGTGGTTTAATGTTTATTCAAGTTTTTGAATTTGAGTAAGTTTGATAAATTAGTTTATGTTAACTCACTTAAGCCTCCGGTTAGTGATTCACTCTGTTCCGGGGCCAATTATTGTTTCNGGGCCGGTTGGTGAGGTAGCCCATCCCTCTGAACTCCCTATCCTTTATCTTTGGAGAAGATAAGGTTTCGACTGGGCTCCGTTGGGAGATCGGATCCGGAGAATCCCGGCCACAGTAGGTGCAAGGGATGTTGCATCTACCGGCTCTGAAATTTTACCGGGGGCGACCCCTGCTCCCATTATGAATGCAGGAGCTATTACAGGAGACTCCCTCACGGGCTTACTCGTCGGCGGATTCTGTATATCATCCACCACGGTCCACCCGGGGTTGAATGTCAGGAAAATATCACCGCTCAACTTCGGATCGGTGGAAAGTCTCAGAGTTTCCTCCTCCGGTGTGGATGGTGATAGTATGTCATATAGAGTGAAGGCATCGGAAACTCCGCTCATTTTTGTTAGAAACGACCGCGCATCCGCTATTACCTGGGTAACATCCAGATTCTTCTGCTCTAATAATTTGTGATCAAGATATATGTGGTTGTCTCTAAATGCATCAACATAATCTGCATTGCCATGAAGTGCCGAAAGATAGGAGTTGAGCAGAGACCTGGCCCGCTTCATGGAAAACTCGCCCCCGGGAATACGGTATTTCTTGTCATCCACCACCGCATCGTCGTAATATCCTGTAGAGGATACCCATATCAATGCATTCCCGGCTCCCACATACTTATCCACTGCCTCCAGCAATCTTCCGATCTGAGAATCAAGACGCAGGTAAGTGTCGGTGAGTTCGGCTCGGTAATCGCCATCAGCCACAAACTTGTAAGGCGCAACTGAATAACCCACATTCAGCATATCCACCGCATTGCCGTTTGCACCGAGCTTAAGCGTCTTAAGACATTCGATTGCAACATCGGTAACTTCCGCGTTACCCATCGGTGATAAGGTGAAGCGATTGAAAACCTCTTTATCCGACCTCGGGAAAGTATGCCTGAATGGATACATCTTCTTCTGAGCGGGAAGCCCTGGAAATTTCTCGATCGGCATCGAGGGTTTCCACTGCATCGTGTCAAGACGAGATGCCACGGATGAGGAATAATTCCGGCTGCTCAGCGGTGTGGGAAGCGATTTATAATAGGTGGTTGTTGCCCAGTTCCCTGAAGTATTGTTGATCCAGCAGGCTGCCGTGCCGGCATGTCCCGCCATGATTATTGCCTGTTGAGGGTCGGCCGCAAAGGAATAGATTGAAGCAAGGCCTCCTCCATCTATTGCCAGCTCATCGCTCAGCGTCGACAGCCGGATATTCTCCGGAGAGAATGAATCATTTGTAAAATTCCCTAAAGTCTTTGAATCTGTTAAAGGAGGCTGCGTTTTATGAGATACAGGATCATAAATCTGCGCCGAGGGTACACCTGTTGACGAGGGGTACGCTCCAGTATAAAGCATGGCTGTGGCGCTCGCCGCGTCAAGACCTTTTACCTTGAAGTCTATGTCACGGAGATACACCCCATCTTTCATCAGGCGGCGGAATCCCCGCTCTGAGAAATAGGTCTGCAGATATTCGATATAGTCGGTGCGCAGTTGGTCCACAACGATGCTCACAACAAGCCGCGGTCTTCCCGCCGGTTCATCGTGAGCCGCCTGAACGACCCCGTTTATTGAAACCAGGCCGAACAGCACCGAGGATACTATTCTTTTCATCCTTATTTGATAAATGCCTGTTCCCGGCATTAACTATATAACTATTTCCGGCCGGGATTATTGCATAGGCAATCNCCAGAGCAACCGTTAATCCCATCAACGGGAAGAAGGCCGGATTGGCACTCTGTGCCTGAATAGGCCATCCGATCAACAAACAGCCTACCGCCACTATATTGTACCAAGCCATAAACTTGCCAAGAAATCTCACTCGGCCTCCCCATACTCCGATTGCCATCAGAAGCTGAAGGGGATTCAGCCAGATAAGCAAGATATTTGGTGAGGTAGCCTCATGCTCGGAAACAAATACAAGGAAACATACCACGCATCCCGCGATGCCGCAGATGCCGAACCACAGACTGTTCAACCATCTGACTATCCTTTTTCTTCTTGTCTCATAGAAACATAAAATCAGCGAGAGCAGGAAAGCCATGGAGCAGCAGAAGAGAGGGGTCAGATACCAGACGGTCGGTCCGAATGTAGCACCCTCCTCACCCTGGTTAAGAATCCGGGTACTTCTCACGAGCTCCCGCCCATCGGAAAACTTAGCCTTGGCGAATCTCTCTTGCATGTCCACAGGGGAGAACATCTCATCCCTTCCCCGAAGAGGATAATCGAGTCCGCTACCCAAGGCAAGATCAATCCCGAACTGATACCAGGGATAATTGCGATGGAAATGTCGCATCTCATCACGGANCGTACCATNTTTCACCGTATCCGGATAGANCACNCGCGAATTGNNAGAGCTGTCAAGGCGNATGATAATCNTGNTTGCNCNATTATCCTTCACATAATTGTAACGATAACGGCAATTCTCCGCTTTACTCTCCTCTCTTAGCATCGCCAGCAAACGATGGGCCTCTTCCTGCGTAAGATTCAGTTCCTGTTCGGTTACCTCTCTTCCATTCTCCACATACTCAGGCATAAACCAGAAAAATGGGTAGCCTGAAAGTTTATAATCGGTCTCCCCCTTGACAAAACGGTAGACAAAATTGGGTGTATTGAAATCGAAAGTACCGTAATTCCACACCGAATCCATACCGGCAGGCTCTACCGACCTGACTCTTATAGCCGAGTGGCCACATAACTCATATACCTCTTTTCCGGGGGCGCAAGTTATGAGGCTAACAACGATGGAATCCCTTTCGGAGGTCAAGGCATATGCCCGGTCTCCGAAAAGGATTGCTAAAATCATTAATAAAAATATTGCTGCTTCCCTCTTCATCAGAAAGCGCAGTTCTTCGGATAACGCGGGAAGGGAATTACGTCACGTATATTCTGCATACCTGTCACGAATAGCACAAGACGCTCGAATCCAAGTCCGAAACCGGAGTGTGGAACCGAACCGAATTTGCGGGTATCCATATACCAGGGCATATCAGCCATTCCCAGTTCCTCCATACGCGCACGAAGCACATCATAGTTCTCCTCACGCTGCGAACCTCCTATGATCTCACCGATCTGCGGGAAAAGCACATCCATACCTCTCACCGTTTTCCCATCTTCGTTAAGTTTCATATAGAATGCCTTGATCTCTTTGGGATAGTCGGTGAGCATCACCGGACGCTTGAAATGCTTCTCCACCAGATAACGCTCATGCTCTGAAGCCAGATCTGCTCCCCAGTAAACCGGGAACTCGAATTTCTGGCCGCTCTCCTCAAGAATCTTTACACCTTCTGTATACGGGAGACGTACGAAATCATTGTCTACTACAAACTTCAGACGCTCGATAAGTCCTTTGTCAAAATGGTCGTTGAGGAACTGTATGTCATCAGCACAATTCTCCAGAGCATAGTTGATACAATACTTTATGAATTCCTCTGCGAGATCCATGTTGTCGTTCACGTCATAGAAGGCCATCTCCGGCTCAATCATCCAGAACTCGGAGAGGTGTCTCGGAGTGTTGGAATTCTCGGCACGGAATGTAGGTCCGAAGGTATAGATACACCCTAAAGCTGTTGCACCAAGTTCACCTTCAAGCTGACCTGAAACAGTAAGACTTGCCGCCTGACCGAAGAAATCCTGTGAATAATCCACATTTCCATCCTCAGTTTTGGGAAGATTCTCCAGCGGGAGGGTTGTCACCTGGAACATTGCCCCGGCCCCTTCACAATCCGATTCGGTGATCAGAGGAGTGTGGAAATAATAGAATCCCTTATCATTGAAAAATTTATGGATGGCGAAAGCCAGTGCGTGACGGATCCGGAAAACTGCCCCGAATGTATTCGTACGCGGACGCAGATGCGCAATCTCACGCAAGAACTCAAGCGAGTGACCCTTCTTCTGGAGAGGATACTCTGCCGGATCAGCAGTGCCGTAGATCTCAAGTTCCGCAGCCTGAACCTCAACAGTCTGACCCTTTCCCTGACTCTCGACAAGCTTTCCCTGAACATGGATACTCGAGCCGGTAGTCACCGATTTCAGGCTCTCCTCAGGAAACTTCTCTGCATCGAAAACTATCTGAAGGTTATTGATTGTTGAGCCGTCATTAAGAGCCACGAACTGCACATACTTGTTTCCACGACGGGAGCGAACCCATCCCTTGACATCGACCTCAGTGCCCGCATACTTCTGCGGATCGCTCAAAAGCTCCTTGACAGTCTTTCTTCTTATATCTTTCATATTAATTCTTATTATTTTTAGTTTTCAGCTTCCCCCTTATANGACTTATACGATTTATAAGATTTATAAGATTTATAAGATTTATAAGANTTATATGACTTATNCGACTTATATGACTTATACGACTTATACGACTTATACGATCTATAAGACTTATAATTCATATATTTTCTCAGGTTCCTGTCAACTCCGAAAACTTATCCTTTATTCAAACGCTCCCATCCGGAGATAATTTACCTCCTCCTGAGTCAGATAGCGCCATCTTCCGCGAGGAAGATTCTTCTTTGTCAAGCCTGCGAAATAAACCCTATCCAGTTTGGTTACACGGTAACCGAGACTCTCAAAGATTCGGCGCACGATACGGTTGCGTCCGCTATGGATCTCAATCCCGGCCTGATTGCGGTCGGTATCCGACACATAACTGATGGCGTCTGCATGGATCTCACCATCTTCAAGCTCGATTCCGTCAGCAATACGCTGCATATCCTCTTCGGTGATATCCTTATCAGTCCATACGTGATAGATCTTTTTCTTCACAAACTTAGGATGAGTGAGTTTCGAAGCCAGATCGCCATCATTGGTGAGAAGAAGCACACCGGTGGTGTTACGGTCAAGACGGCCTACCGGGTATATTCTTTCACGACACGCATTCTTCACCAGATCAAGCACAGTGGTGCGTCCGTTGGGATCATCACTGGTTGTGACACAATCCTTCGGCTTATTGAGAAGCACATAGCATTTGCGCTCCGGAGTCACAACTTTCTCATCGAATTCCACAACATCATCACGTGAAATCTTTGTTCCGAGCTCGGTTACAACCTCCCCGTTTACTTTCACCTTTCCAGATGTGATATATTCATCGGCCTCACGACGGGAGCAAATTCCCGCATTAGCCATATACTTGTTGAGACGAACCTGCTCGTTCGGATCGATATCCTCAAGGATATAGTCGATCTGCTTCGGACGAGGCATAAATCTCATGCCCTGATTATTCCTGTTGTTGCGCTGCTGGTAACCACCCTGACGGTTGTTGCCCTGCTGGCGGTAGCCACCCTGGTTATTACGCTGCTGGTAACCCCCGGGACGCTGCTGATAGCTACCCTGGTTTGTGCGCTGCTGGTAACCCCCGGGACGCTGCTGATAGCCACCCTGGTTTGTGCGCTGCTGGTAGCCGGCGGGACGCTGCTGATAGCCTCCCTGGTTTGTGCGCGGCTGATAACCCTCACCCTGTTGACGCTGCTGGTAACCTTCTCCCTGAGGACGCGGCTGGTATCCCTCACCCTGCGGACGGGTCTGATAACCTTCACCCTGCGGACGCTGTTGGTAGCCTTGGTTATTGCGCTGCTGGTAACCCCCGGGACGCTGCTGATAGCCACCCTGATTGTTGCGCGGCTGGTAACCGCCCTGATTATAACCCTGACGTTGATAACCTTGATTGTTACGCTGCTGATAGCCACCCTGACGTTGCTGGTAACCACCAGGGCGCTGCTGATAGCCTTGATTATTGCGAGGCTGGTAACCCTCACCCTGCGGACGCTGCTGGTAGCCGTAATTATTTCTCGGTTGATAAGGACGAGCTGACTGCTGATCATCCAGATCATCGGAATTACGGGTATGATCTGACGGATAATTCACTTTTTCATAACGCGCTTCATTTTCTCCGGCCTCAGGATTCAATCCCGGAGCTCCAATCCTGGGTCTCTTAGATTTCTTAGCTTCTTCCATTTTGATAAGATTTTGCACCAAAGCATCTCTGCTTTCAGAAGGTGCGTGATTCACAATAGTTTTTCAGTTATTGATAATTATATTTTGTATTGATAACTAATTTTGATAATATGTTGATTTTATATCGTAGTAGTTTATTCCTCCAAGTAGCTCGCAGAAATTAATGAATAGATAAAACGCCGTTATTT
>WFLX010010079.1_pt1 | contig 10534 bp, 4 predicted proteins | sample 4967041 | NCBI WGS metagenome assembly WFLX01 (sample SAMN12857096, study PRJNA449069) | gut metagenome | isolation source: stool from male and female vole | host: Microtus ochrogaster | place: USA:Florida | collected 2017
ATTCATTTCGGAAGTCCACTATTTCGGCACATAGGGCCCGAATAATTTGAGTATTTGTTTTGAGCATTTCATTATATTGAGCATTTAGATCCGCAATTTTTTGAGCTCGTTCTTTTTCTAGAGCAAAGTGTNTCCAGANCATAAATCCTCCACNTATAAGGAGTAAAATCCCCAGAAATNAATNAGAGNTTANCATNAAAATNAGACCTAAANNANCNACAATTCCTCCAATAATATGGCTATATTCCTCATACCATGTAGGCTGAAGTCTCTGTATAGCTTCTTTTCTTAAATTATTAATATAATTATCATAGTTACTGATAATTCTTTCTTCGTCACAGCCATCNACGGAAAAATCTTTAAAGCCATTGAGNTNGATCTCAACATTGAGCTGGAATCTTCATTCTATTTTTAGCCGTNAGATCCTGATANGCATCNTNNATCCAGTCTTTAGATANAGCAATAGCGAATTTTTGGGTAGAAACNTGNGAATGAGAAATTTCAGGTCGCATGGCAGCATCTGTTAGAAGACGAGTAAAATCCTTATGAGCNTCAAAAAGTTTCTTTTCTGATTGCATTTTGTTTTGAGCTCTAGGTTTATCTCCCTCATATTCGATGATCAATTCATTTAAACGTTCATCCATTCGTAANGGAATTTCCTCTTCATCATAGTCAGATACTAATGAATTTAAAATAGTATCAAGTTGTTTTTTAGTCGTTTCTGTAGAGGCTGGCTGTTTAAATATATTATCAAAATAATTATAAATAGTATCGTGTAGATAAGCACCCGACATTACATCAGTCAAAACGTTCCAAGTGGGAGAGTATTTTGACAAATATACATAGCTGTTATTGCGATATGGAGTTCTTTTCCCTAACATAGCTTGACTCCATTGGTCAATCTGATTTTCAATAAATCCGGGCTGAGCGGATAAATGTTCCAACCATTTTTCAATCTGATTTCCCACTCTTCCTTCACTATCTGCGCCTAATAAGCCTGAAGTATAAGCATCTAAAATAACTACAGCTTTTGTATCCAGATCTTCTTCATTCTGTAATTCTAAATATCTTGTCGTCCAATTTAAACAACTAGCTTTGCGATTAGCCCGACGACAAACAAGAGCAAAAAATAAGGAAGTTTTTTCATCATCCCTTTTTATTGCTTCTTTAAGAGCGATTTTACTTAGTTCTGGATTGTCATTAATCCAAGCTACAAGAGCTACAATGCATGGAGCTAACCAATAATTAGGAGTACTAATCATTAAATTTTCTCCCGCATTTTGCATAGTTTCGCGACGAACCACCCCAACATCTGTAGCTTGAAGGATTCCCACAGCAGTTCTTCGCACCTGCTTATAATGTCCAAACTGATTTTCGAGAGCTTGACGAATACTAACAATATCTGTTTTAGCTTGGCCTAGCCAGTGTTCTCTTTGTTCCTGTTTTTTGAAGTCTTCAAAAGCAGATCGAAAATTAGAAATATCATCTTCCAGAGAGCGAATTTTTATGTCTACATCTAAAACATTACGGTTGGTTTCCCTGAGTCCATCATATAAGTAATTTAGATTTTGCTCTATAGTCTTTAAATCGGCAGTTTGAATAATTCTATCGGCCATATTAGTATTCCTTCCTATACCTTAAGTAATTCATTAATATCTTTTTAAATTGGTTGGGACTTAAAGAAGTATCATTTTCTAAAATTTGGGAAATCAAGCAAATTTCATCATCGAAGCTCATAGGCTGAATTGTGTGATGGATCTTAGACTTTATGAATACAGCTAAAGCTTTTGGATCAAAATTTTTACTATCTAAGATTTGAATTATTTTAGCTGTATTGAGATTCTGCTTGATATGATTATTAATCTCACTATATCGACATCTTTGCTCACACCATTTACANGCTTGGGTAAGAGCNTNANTCTNTTNGGAAGGTTCNTCGAGTAGCATTCTGGCTTTTTCTTGGCATTCTTGAATCACTTCCAAACGAGAGAGGCTATATTCTGTTTTGATTAGTGGAAATTTAATAAGCTTAGGACGATTATCGCCTTCAGCATAAACTGCAGCAAATCCTCTTCGTAAAGTACTCAGGTGTTCAATTTGATCTGGAGTCATATTCATCGCATTTCCTATAAGCTCCCTATCTTCAGCAGCTACAGTGCGATGAACAATTTTTAAATTAGTATTTTTAACCGTATCTAAGGCTAATTTTGAAGGGATTTGATCTGCAATAAGAATTCCTTGGCCATAAGTGCGAATCTCCGCTAACATATTGCAGAAAAAATTAACAGAGGAGGCTTGCGTTCCCATNNCNCCACCNTCTACGTTCTTAAGGAGTCGATGAGCTTCTTCGATCAACAAAATATGTTCTGTCTGACGAACATTTTTATAAATTGATTTCCTGTATTCATAAAGATGAACCATTAGAATTCCAATTACAAATGCCTTGGATTCATCATCGCCAATGTCCTCAAGTTCCAAAATAGTCGGTTGACTTAACAATTCATTCATTGAAATTGATTTTTCTACATTCAGCATGGCTCCTTTCCCACCGATCATTAGTGATGTAATTCGGGCCTCAAGAGCTGCTTTAACATTTGACTGCATCTCATCTTTATACCCTAATTCGTTAATAATCTGCCCAACCATATGGTAGAGATCTTCCAAAGTCGGATATTCGNTTCCAAATCGATTAGAATTTTCAACGATATCCCAACCACTNTCTTCGTAAATTCGATAAAGTGATTGCTCTAAAATATAGGGCATTGGAGGCACCATTTCNAAAGCAGCTTTAAAAGCGGATAAAAGGTAATCAATATGNGTCTGAATAGAGATNCCAGAAGNGANTTCAAACGGATNGATTCGGNAGCTCACAGAACTTTTTTTGCTTTCTCCGCCAAGAGTGAAGACTCTTAAATCNTCAAACCCTTTTATGTTCCGAAGTTCCCAATACTCTCTTTTAGCTGACTCTATAACCAGAAACGGAATTTTGTGTTTTAACCATAGTTCCTGAAGAATCGATTTTGATGTGTTGGTTTTTCCACCACCCGTTATTCCAATAATGAGAGCATGCCTGGTAAAATCATCCAGATTCATACAATAGGAATTATTACTCCCTTGATTGAGGCTAAAAGATCCATCATCAATACTTCCTAAGAAAACTTCTTTGGTGGAATCAAAAGAGTTTCTCATAGCTTGATCGTATTCAACGTAATGATCTACAAAGTATCCAGCCGTTTCTTTAATTGGAAGCTGACTGAGAACTCCTAATTGCCCACTGGTCATGATTGTTTGGAATTGATAAATATAAAGATAAACATCTTGTTCTAAAGNATTTTTCCATAGTCCTAGAGGATGAATGGTTCTCGCCTCGGCTAATTGACTGATTAACAGATGATTACCAATAACTTGTTGGATAGAATTATAGGGAATTACTCTAAATGGTTCAGGAGTGGACTCTACTCCAGAGAAAGTGGCACGAATGATGTTTTCTAGGCTTTTGCTGTCNGCAACTGTTGAAGCTGAATAGTAACCATTAACTCGCCACATTCCTTCACTCATTCCTTTTTGAATGGTGCTTAAAAGAGCTTCGAGTGTTGAATAATAATTTTTACTCGCTGAATCTTGTTTTGTAATGGATATGTTTCCTTGCTGACCACCAGAGGCCGTTTGAGAAATAAGGGAAAAAACAGAATCCATTTCGCTTAATAGACAGCTTTCCGCTGCTGACAATAAGAATTTTTGAATTCCTACAGCAGCTAAAACATATGAAAAAGGTCTATTTTTCATAGCTCTTATGATGTTATCAAGTTGAGGAAGAGTTTTTGAATCCGTTTTTTTATCCGTGGGGAGGCCAGTAAAAAAACCCCCATATTGATAAGCTGCTTTTGAAAAAGGATCTATCTCTACACTCTCCATTCGAATTCCCGGATAGATAGACTTTAAAGTTGCCATTAAACTATCTCTTAAAATTTTGGGACACCCCATATAGATTCGAATCGTACATCCATCACTGATGAGCAGAAAGACATATGGAATTCCTGATGCTTCAAATGAACTTAAAAAATCTCCTGCNGGATTTAAGGTATANAAATTGTCCTCGTTCCAATAATCAGAATTCCCTAAAATTTGAAAGAAAGAGAGATCAGGTAATTGTTCAAANCCTTGAAGGCGAAAATTGCCATTGACAATNGTATCAAGTTCCTGACGTTTTATAGNTGCATTTTTAATCTGAGATTGAGATTGATAGCTCATTTTTCACCTCAACTGCTCAACTGAATACATACAACTATCNGAATCGCAATCGCAACCATTGTGAGAATTCGGATTGTACTTCCACTGATGGTTCCGTCNGGGAAGATTTTGACTCCACTCGCTTTATTTTCAATTTTTGAACAGACTATTATATTATCTTTCCCTCTTCTACCAAAAACTTCAACATTGTTATTTTCACATATGGATCCTTTTTTTAAAGAGCCATAAATAATAACTTGATCACAAGCGTTTCCCTGTTGATTTAATGCCGACCCAGTATAATCAGGAAAAACCTGAAATAAAGTTATTTCGGAAGTGGTAGGGTAAACATCTCCTGTAAATAGACTTGTCAAATACTTCTCAATTCCTGATCGCTGATCAACATCGTTAGTTATATTTTTTACAATTCCGGATACAATGGAAGAAGACGATTCTTGCTTACTATGATTGGCAGTAGCTGAAGTGTTCGCTACGCTTTGTTGAGCCACTCCAGTTGCATTATAAATATTCTGAACAGCACTATTTGTCTGAGTAGAATTTTGAACTGGATAATTATTNGTATTAAAAGGGAGTGAGGAATTTGAAGAAGTACGTTTCTTAGGAGTTTGTTTTGATCTGGTTACAATTAAAGGCTTTTCGGATNGAGTGGNNGGCANAGGCGCNGGAACAGTTTGGCTGGTCAAGGCACATAATTCACAAANTTCTCCTTCTCTAGCNACCTCATTAATTCCACATAATCTACAGCTTGGCATTAAATTCCTCCTTATTAAAGAATAATTTTTTAGAAAAAAAGATGAATGAGAACTCTTCTGGAGTTAACAACTTATTATTTTCTTGATGAAGATAATAACAATCCAAGTCCCATTAAACTCAACACGATAGGAAGACACATATTGATGATGGAGCCGATATCAGCCATTCCTATAGTGAGGGACGGAAAATATTCGGTTAAACAAAATAAAACTACCACTATCGCTATAGCCTGAAAAAAAGCCGACTTAAGAACAGTTCCAAACTGGGTGCCAATAACCTTCTGCGCTAGGTTCATCTCTTTTGAATCTTGAACTCCTTCTTTCAAGGTTGCGAGAAATGGAAGGTACGCACTTAGATTCATAATGGCCAAGACTAAGGCAAAATATCCTATAACATTAAATAATATTGGGAATGAAGGGATTGTTTTTACAAAAAAGTTATATAAATAAAGCGCAAAAAGTATGGCGACTATATTAAAAGTAATTCTTAATCCAGTAATCGGCCCAGAATTTAATCCTGCCAATCTTACGGCTAAACTTGAAAAAATTAAGATCGTAAACAATTCAATAAAACTGTTGATCCAATTCATCTTATCAGCCACAAAGAAAGCATTTATAGATCCATATTGGTCAATTTCTTTCATATAAGGAATATTACCAAATGATGTCTGAATAGAGTTTATTAGACCATCAAACGCAGATAGGTGAGTAACTAGAATAGCTCCTCCAACTAAGACCGTTATGATCAGCCAAATACTGCTCCTGAATCCTGAAGATCCATTTTTCCAAATTTTACCAGCCATCCCTACTCCAAAAATAAGTAGAAAAATAAAAATTACGGATAGAATTAAATTTCCCAAACTATTCTCTCCTCTCTAGAAAGATCTAAATTTTTTAAATAAGAAATACTAAATCTAGTATAGAAATGCAAATAAATGATAGAGATATTTATAGTGATTGTAGTAATTAATAGAATTATTCGAGAGCCAATGAGGAAAACTCTGTGTTTTGGTTTCTTGAATTTTTAGAAGATAACCTCTTCTCAAGGTTAAGTGACCTTTAAAATTTGGTTTTAAGAAAACAGCTGTTCCACCTTGATTATCTCCTTTTTTCTATTAAGATCTTAGATTTTTAAAAGTGCGTATTGGGTTTTCTTCCTCCTGGAATACTACTTCAGAAAAATGCAGTCTTACTTCCACTTCATTTTTTTCCCGAAAGAATTATTAGAATTCCTCTTTAGCAAGATGGACAAAGGCCCTATTTTTTTAGAATATTCTTCCCTTCATGGTCTATTGAGCGCGCTTTTTTAAAGGACAGTTTTTACAGTCTCTTTGGTCTACAGGCGTGTTATCTCCTCAGCCTCTAGAATTTTATTCATCTCGAAACTGAGCTTTACATTTTTATAGGCTAAGAGCTTAGAAAAATAAAATGATGAACCGGAAAAATTACCAGTTTATCGTCAATTTTTTCATATTAGAACCATAATCACACCTATAAATTTTTCTCCTTTCTGTCTTAAAATAGATACCTTTTTCTGAGAGAGAAGAAAACATTGAAGTTAGACATATTTTTTATAAATCCCAACAATAGTTTAAAATCAATTTATTAACCAATCTTACTTATAAAAATTAATTATTAAAAGTCATTTTATTACTCAAACTTCTTCTTACCTATAAAATTATTAAATCAAGCAAAAAAATTTAATAGACCCGAAATATTTAAATTTAGAGAATCCCCTTTAGCTAAAATCTCTAATTTCTACATTTCTAAAGCAGAGAAAAACATTCAACTATTCTCTCCATTGGATGGATAGTCCTATACCTCTAGTAAATGCTTAGAATCTCAGGTTATTTATAAGTAAAGTGGATTTGAGACCTTTTCTTGTATCTTAAATTTTTCCCGATTTTCTTTCTCCATGTTGTGCTCCATTTAGATCTAATAAAACAGATTAGAGAATCTCCTTTAAAAGTTCTTTATTCTGAATATTTTTAATGGCTAAAAAGGGTTCCATAGTTTCCATAGGAATCGTTGCCATATCCTACTTGATTATGACCGATAGGATACTCTCTAACTTTTAGGGTAGAGGTTTTGGACCAAGTTAGAAATTTGTTTTCTCCAGCTCTTATCTCTTCTCAGTCTTTAGAGTTTTCCATGAAGATTTCACAGGATTTAGAGTCAGTTCATTAGAATGGTTTTGAACCAAAAGATTAAAAAATTTTTCTTTTTTTTTTGTTAATCAGTTGGTCACTAGAGTCCAAAATAGAAGAATGTTCACTCTCTCATAAAATTATCTGTAGGTAAAAGATCATAGGTCAGGAACCTTCCTTTTAAGCTTTTTTCCTGATTGAGGATCAGGAAATTTTTTAATTCTCAAAAATAGATTCCTTCATTTAATCTTTTTTAAAGAAGAGTCGAACATTAAAATCTANGACTGAANACTCGNCTGAGAGTTCTCTTGGGAGTTCTCAAAGTACCGTCAATAGAATAAGGGTAANGGTCNATGATGAAAGCTGCCTAATTTCTAATTAGAAATATTTTTCGAANAGTAGATCATTCNATACNAGTTTTAAAAGGAAGCTTTCTTGATCGAGTCCTGTATTGAACCAAACCTAGAACACATTAGGGATACTATGACTTCTACATTGNTTAAGATATCCATTGGGTTTGGTGGNGATTTTTTAGAATCTCCTTAATTTAAGGATAAAAAAACNCTTAAATAAGCANTAGTCTGCTTATCTTAGNGCAGAAAGTTCATTCGTAATATTGACTTCGNCCAATCATGATCTAACTTTAAAAGATTATATAGGTTTCGTTATTGGAGTTTCTTCTAAAAATCAGAAAGAACTCTTCCTTTCGTGCCCAGTTTTCTTGTCAGACTTTAGAAAAATTTAAGCTTCAGGCTCCACCGTCAAGAGCTACTTATCAATTGGTATTATTCTCTGATTCACAACTATGTTTCCCACCAATAACATTCATTATTTATCCACTCTTACGCCGATTTGAAAATTAGGAATGCGTTCCGAAAAGCGCTTTCTCTAAAAAAGAATATTTCAATTTCACTAATTTTGGGTTCAATTTAATACTTTTATAAATAAGAGTTAATTTTAGTGGCAAAATAATGGTGNGAAAATGTCTAACAGNGTTAATAATAAAAAATTTNNGTTTAGACNACTTCNATGAATATCNATTCCTTTCTTAAAAATAGGCTTTTATTTAAAATTTTATCTCTTCTAAATTTTTATCTTGACATTTTCAAAGAAGTGAACTTTTCTNNTTTTCNTTAATGGATTNAAAAAGATANGAATTTTTTTATATTTTTAGATCNATAAGAANGAAAGNAAATTTATGAAAAANTGCACAAATTGTAAAGTGAATAATTCAGATAGAGCCAAATTTTGTCGAAAATGTGGAAAGCNTTTGGCTCAAGCTTCTTCTCCTTTCNCAAAGAAAATAAAAAACAAACAGACCATTATGGCAGGAGCAGCTTTGGCCCTAGCTATCTCGGGAGGAATAGGATTTGCTCTTTATGTCAATANGCCTGAACGAAAATATCAAAAAAATATTGATATGGCGGAAAAATATCTAGAAGAGCATAACTTTGTAAAAGCCGTAGAATATCTAAATGTAGCTAAAAGTATTGATCCTAAAAAAGAAGAGGCCTATGAAAATTTATTTAAAGTATATAAGGCTCAAGGAGAAATTGCGAAAGCGGACGAAGTAATTTATGAAGCGCAGGAAACACTTCCTTCTATTCAACAGTCTTCTTTTTTATCTCAGCTNGATTCATTAACNGAGNAGGCNAATGAAATTAGTANAGNTCTAGAGNACTCAGAGAGTAAANACACTAGTATANCCAATGATCCATCTGCTCAAAATACTTCCTCTTCTAGTTCCTCAAGTCAAACACAAGAGCAAGATATTTCTTCGACCACCTCTATAAATAAAGAAGTAGAAAAAGAGAGATCGGAAAGACCATCTGTAAATAGTGAAGATCTTAGGGAGGATTCGATTGATCAAGATCCAACATCATCCAAAGAAGAGGAAACTGTTAGTGTTGGTCCTTCCTCGAGATCAACCGAAAAAGAAGATAGTCAATCTCAAACTTTAAGTACATCTGAAACAGAACAAATTAAACCTTTACCCAATACACCTTATACCGTAATATCAGACATTGGTTCTTTAAATATGGCTCCTATCGCCTTAAATAGTGATTGTTGGGTCATAAAAAAAGGAAATGAATTCCAACTTCTATTCCCAGATGGAACCACTAAGAAAACAGAAGGAGAAGATCAACTTGTACTTCAAGTCAATCCTCAATCTTCCGGAAGTCAAGCTCTTCTTTCTTCAGCCTGCTTAATGGATTGGAAAAGCAGTAATCAGTACTATCCTCAAGATGAGGAAGTTTCTTCTTGTCTTTCCGACACCAATGAGAAATCTTCTTACTCTTTAGAAGGAAATTATCCAAGCAGTACAGCTCCTATTGTAGTTCGCTCAAATAACCAAAGTGGATATTGGATTTATAATCCAGCTCATAAAGCACTTTATGGACCATTTAAAGACTCTGAAGATACTTCTTTTTATTCTAAAATGAGTCATCTTTCTGATATCACTCTAATTGGACATAATGGTCAAATTGGTGGNCCATACTGGACAACCACTAATCCAGTCGCTTNAAGTAAAGANGAANAAAANNCANCCCTAACTACNNCTTCTAAAGAGACAACTCAAGCTAATTCTTCAGAAAAAAATAAAGAAGAATCAGTCAATGAAGAACTGCGCATTTGGAGTAAAGATGGAAAATCTTATAAAACTGGATATACCAATCCTAAAGCTGTGGATTGGTATACTCTTGGTGTGATGCAAGGGAGCCAATTTCATTTATTAAATGAAAACTTAGAAGTAGTTTATGTGGGACCTTTTGACCAAGGTGGATCCGTTATTAAAAGTGTAGCTCCTGTTCAAATAAATGGAACTTGGAAGCTAGTTCGCTTTGATAATAATATTCTATCCAGTGGTCCGACCACGAATTACTCGTTTGCCAATGAGAAGAAAGAAGAAAGTGAAACCTCTTCCAATCTATCTTCTACTTCTTCTAGTCAAACGAAGAAAAGCACTGATAATTCTTCTACCCTAAATACTCAATCCAAAGAGAAAAGTTCCTCAAGTACAATAACAAGTGAGTCCTCAAAGAAGGAAAGTTCAAAGTCAAAAACGTCTTCTACAACTTCTTCTTCTCAATCTTCAAAGAAGGAAAGTTCTAATCTCTCATTAAAAAACGAAGATTCTAGTGTGACTTCTACTGCTAAGACTGGAAATAACTCCACCNAAGAAGGAGATAAATTGGAAGGGTCTTCTATCTCAAAANAAAANAACGAGAATTCAAGTGTAACTCCTTCTACTGGTAAAAAAGAAACNAATTCCAAAACCATTCCAAACACGACTAAANAGAAATCNATTATTCCTTCCAATAAAACGAATAGTGCAATAAATAATGATAATGAGCCTGCTGCTCCTGTCTACTACTCTTCTTC
>WFLX010024388.1_pt1 | contig 10533 bp, 9 predicted proteins | sample 4967041 | NCBI WGS metagenome assembly WFLX01 (sample SAMN12857096, study PRJNA449069) | gut metagenome | isolation source: stool from male and female vole | host: Microtus ochrogaster | place: USA:Florida | collected 2017
TAGTTAGGAAAAGTAAGGAGAAAGCATAGAGAATTTTAGCTATGTATTCATATCTTCATGTCCATACAGGACCGTTGATGCTTGACAACTCGCGCCATCAACGAATGTCCCAGGACTGAGGGAAAGTAATACCAAGGACTGTAAGGCAAGCCTGTACCATAAGCAAATACCATGGCGTAGAATCAACTACATGGAACACCTCTGTACTCCCTGAATAATAGAAGAATATAATACCCATTAGTACACCAATCAATAGCATCGGGTGCATGCGGGCAATGCGGCGTTTGAAGAACCCCTTATAGCCCATTTTGTCAAAACGGTCTTGATAGGCATAGCCAAGTACGTAACCTGAAAGGGCAAAGAAGAAATCCACAGCGAGATAACCATGTGCCATGATATTGTTTGTAATGTCGGTAGAGTAGCATTCCATCATGTGGAAGCCAACAACGCAGAGAGATGCTACACCTCTAAGTCCATCCAAGACTTCATATCTTGGTTTTGATTCTAAGTAAGCCATAATTATAGTATTGTAATCGTTTTCATAGTGAAGTGTATCATTCTATCAATCCCAATTCCTTAGCCTTGTGGCAAGCCTGTGTGGTGTTGTTTACATGTAGTTTTTCTATTACATTCTGACGATGACGGTCAACAGTATGTTTACTTATACATATCCGATCAGCAATTTCTTTGCTGGCAAATCCTTGACGAATAAGTAGCAGAACTTCCTTTTCTCTATCTGTAAGAAGATTCCGGAAACTACTGATTGCAAGTTTACGCTCTTCGCCTGTCACCTTGTTGACTATACGTGCGAAAGATGTTTTTTTTGTTGTGAAATTATATATGCACAAAGCATAGCTTATACCACGTTTCCCTTCACTTGGAAAATATTGTATGCGATGAGTCATATTACGGTATTTTCCGTCCGGTGTCTTCATGCGCATTACGGTTTCCATATACCATGGGAAACTATCAGCTATGTTATTCGGTGTTGACATCATGTTGAAGAACGATATTTCTTGCAGGTCGCGAATGGTGCGGTCGTCCGGATGTACGTTGGCAAAGATTTCCTCTTCCCAACATGAATTGATACATTGGTAATCGTTCTCCTTGCCTATACCAAGTATTTCGCCGGTGCGGCCAACAAATACGTGGCTTTTATTCGTTCGCAAATTACTCATTACCACAAGGGAATGTTCGCAGAAAGCGTACGTTCTTGCATAATCTATAATACGTATTTCCTCTTGTTCTAATAATGCGCCATCTTGTTGCCGGCTGTATTTTTCTGAGAGTTTGTTGTTGACTTTACTCATACCGATTGCAAAATTACGAATANTGCTGNAAATAGACANANTATCATATCNCAAATATAATGTATATNGTTATAAATCAGTATTGANAGGCTTCGTCAAAACAAACGTGTATAGATAGAAGAAGTCATCTATNTGACNTTTATGGANGATATATAACCAATGNAGAGTCAATGCCTTCAATGCTTCTTGGACTGTCTTATGGAGTTTCCAGATAATCTTATTCGGATGTCATGCCATTTATATAGGCTACTTCTGTTTATGAGAGGCAGGCATGATACCAACCTTATGTCATTTTCTTAAAATACAACTCACATTGATATAAATGAAAAGACTGTATCAAACCAAATGTGCTTATTGTTTGATACAGTCTTTTTTATGTTCTGTTGTCGGTGCTTTAATGCTCCGGCAGTCTTTTGATTTATTCCTTTACGGCTTTAATCTTCTGTTTCATCAGTTCGAGCTCATCGCGCAGTTTTTCTGCCTTGCGGTTCATCTCGTCTATTAGGGAGTTGCCTTTCTTGCTGCTTGCCGTTAGGAATGTGAGGTTTGTCTCATAGTTAGCCAGTTCCTGTTTCATNGCCTCGAAGCNGCNTTGCNGNNTTGTNCGCTCATTGTCCATNGCGTTCTCTCCACGCTTTGCCACCTCTTTCATGCCCTGTTTGAAAGCGTTCAGACGGCGATCCGCACGGCTTTTGTTCAGTTTCTTGTAGAGAATGTCCAGTGCTTCGTGGTATGTTTCATACAACATGTCTTTCTCTTTGAACGGCACATGGCCAATGCTGTTGAACTCTTCTGTCAGTTCCTGTATCTTCTGTCTGAGGTCTTCCGTCTCCTCTTCCATAAGAGCCTTCAGCTTTTCCACTACGGCCTGTTTCTTTGTCAGGTTCTCCTGCTGTCCGTTGCGCTCTGTGGCGTTTACCGCGTTGCGTGCCTCGAAGAACTTATCACAAGCGGCAAGGAACTCTTTCCACAATGCGTCACCCGTCTTGCGTGGTACCATGCCAATGGCTTTCCAGTCTTTTTGCAACTGTATCAACTTGTCGGTAGTGTTTTTCCAGTCTGTGCTGTCTTGCAGAGCCTGTGCCTGTTTTACCAACTCTTCTTTCTTGCTGCTAGCCGTTAGGAATGTGAGGTTTGTCTCATACTTAGCCAGATCCTCTTTCATTGCCTCGAAGCGGCGTTGCAGTCTTGTGCGTTCATTGTCCATGGCGTTCTCTCCACNCTTTGCCACCTCNTTCATGCCCTGTTTGAAAGCGTTCAGACGGCGATCCGCACGGCTTTTGTTCAGTTTCTTGTAGAGAATGTCAAGTGCTTCGTGGTATGTTTCATACAACTTGTCTTTCTCTTTGAACGGCACATGGCCAATGCTGTTGAACTCTTCTGTCAGTTCCTGTATCTTCTGTCTGAGGTCTTCCGTCTCCTCTTCCATAAGAGCCTTCAGCTTTTCCACTACGGCCTGTTTCTTTGTCAGGTTCTCCTGCTGTCCGTTGCGCTCTGTGGCGTTTACCGCGTTGCGTGCCTCGAAGAACTTATCACAAGCGGCAAGGAACTCTTTCCACAATGCGTCACCCGTCTTGCGTGGTACCATGCCAATGGCTTTCCAGTCTTTTTGCAACTGTATCAACTTGTCGGTAGTGTTTTTCCAGTCTGTGCTGTCTTGCAGAGCCTGTGCCTGTTTTACCAACTCTTCTTTCTTGCTGATATTCTCTTGCAGTTTGGAGCGTAGTTCAGTGAAGAACTCGTTCTTTGCGGTGAAGAACTGGTCACATGCTGTGCGGAAGCGCTCGAATATCTTTACGTTCATTGCCTTTGGCGCAAAACCTATGGTCTTCCATTCCGCCTGCAGTGCTATTATCTCTTTGGACTTCGCCTCCCAGTCTGCGGCTGTCTTGCAATCGTCGGTGGATATTGTCTCCACTTTGTCGCACAACTCGCTCTTTTTGGCGAGGTTGTCCTCCTGTTGCTTTCTTATTGCCTCGTAATGGTCGGCATGTTTCTTGTTCACTACGGTGCTTGCCTGCTTGAAACGCGCCCATATCTCATCGCGAAGNTCCTTGGCTACAGGGCCAATCTCACGGTATTGGTTGTGCAGTTNCNGCAACTGTCGGAATGCGCTTATCACGNCTTCCTNCTCTGCCAGCTTCNCNGCCGCCNCGCATAGTGCGGTTTTCATCTCAAGGTTTTTCTTGAAATCATACTCCCTTGCCTCGAAGTTCATCTTGAGCAGGTCGTAGAATTGTTCCTGCACCAGCTTGTAGTTGTTCCACAATTCCGTTGCGTTCTCGGCCGGAACCGACTTAATCTCACGCCATTCCTGCTGCAACTGTTTTACCTCCTGAAATGCGTTTGCCGCCTCTTCCGGTGTCGTTGTCAGGGCTTTTATGCGTTCTATTATCTCCAGTTTGCGCTTGAGGTTCTTCTTTTTCTCTTCCTCCAGCTGCTGTATTGCCTGCTGTCGGCGCTCTTTTATGATGTTCATCCCGGCTCTGAATTCCTCTTCCATAGGGTCAGGCAATGCAACATATTGCATAGGGTCGCCACCTTGGTCAAGGTATGCCTTCTGCGCCTCCTCCCTTTCGGTATTGAGCAGGTGGTAGAAAGCGGTTTTGAGATGATCCAATTCTGTTCTTGTGGGTTCTTCCTCGCCCTGTGACAGTTCTTTCACGCGGGCGATTACTTCCTCCTTGGAGGTGTAAAGGTGCTTGTCCTGAGCCTCTTCTTGTGGCTGCTGCACCGTCTCTTGAGAGTCCATCATTTTTTGTTTCTGTTAATGATTCGATGTTCTTACGCCCGTTCTGTGGCGGGCTTCCTGTGGGTGTCACAAGGCTGTTTTTGTGTTGTCGCCTTGTGGCCTGATAATAATATTTATGCTGCAAAAGTACGTAAAAGAATTTATATGAGCAAAACATTTGGTGAAAAAAAACGCTTTTGCCTTTTTTTTCGTTAAAAAGCTGTACCTTTGCAGAGTATTAACTTCTGTAATATGAACTTTTTGGCCAAGGCTTATGGTGGGCAGTCCGTTGCAGTCTGTTGTCCGCTTTTGGCTGAAATATATAGCTATTATGAACCGGGAAATTCTCAAGTTAGCTTTGCCGTCGATAGTGTCCAATATCACCGTGCCTCTGTTAGGGTTGGTAGATGTCGCCATTACCGGCCATCTTGGTGACGCGAGGTATATGGCCGCCATTGCCGTCGGGTCTATGATATTCAATATCATCTATTGGCTCTTTGCCTTTTTGCGTTTCGGTACGGGTGGCTTGACTGCTCAAAGCTACGGTGAGCGGAACCCGTCCGAGTGCTGCCACATATTGTTGCGGGCACAACTGACGTGTGTTGTCATGGCGTTGTTGCTGCTCTTGTTCGGGCAACCGTTGTTCCAACTGGCCGTATGGTTCATAGAGCCTGAGGAGTCGCTGCGTCCTATCATACATACCTATTATAATATATGTATATGGGGCACTCTGCCCTCGTTGTCTTTATATGCTTTTACGGGTTGGTTCGTAGGCATACAGAACACCAGACTGCCTATGCTTATCTCCATTACGCAGAACATTGTCAATATCTGTCTGTCGTGTCTCTTCGTGTATGGCATGGGTATGAAAATAGAGGGTGTGGCCACCGGCACGCTGTTAGCGCAGTGGAGCGGTGTCATTATGGCGCTTTTTCTGTTGCGCATGAAGTATGGTACGCTGTGGGATGGCGTGCGTCTGCGTGGTGCCGTAAGGCTTGAGCAGGTGAAACGTTTCTTTTTCGTGANCCGTCTGCTGTTCTATCGCACGCTGTTTCTTGTGGCCGTGAATCTGTATATCATAGTGGCCGGCGCCAAGGGCGGTGCCGTGATACTGGCCGTTAACTCTATATTGATGCAGATGTTCATACTCTATACGTATGTGATGGACGGCTTTGCCTTTGCCGCTGAGGCTCTCTGCGGACGTTACTACGGTGCCCGTGACACGGCAAACTTCCGTCGTGCATTGCGTGGCGTATGGCTTTGGGGACTGGGGCTGACCGTTGTCTATACGCTGCTGTATGCCGTTGGCGGTGAGGCGTTTCTTGCTTTGCTGACCGATGATGTTACAATACGCTCGGCGGCGTCAGACTATCTGCCTTGGGCTGTGGCCATACCCTTTTGCGGTATCGCCGCTTTTGTGTGGGACGGCGTTTTTGTCGGTGTCACCAACACGGCCGGTATGTTGTGTGGTACGTTCTGTGGCGCCGTGGCGTTCTTTGCCGTTTATTTCGGATTTTGCCCATCTTTGGGCAATCATGCCCTTTGGCTCGCTTTCTGTGCCTACCTTTTCATGAGGGGGGTGGCGCAGCAGATTATATACAGTCGTGGCGGTGTCGGCCTACCGTTGTAATGGTATTACGGTGCAGTTCCGACTGCTATCCGTATGTGATGACACAGTGTCGTGGTAGTGATGTTTTTGGGGGGGCGTTGTAATCGCATTGCGATTGCATTGTAAACGCACCGCGATTACATCGTAAAGGCATAGCGATTACACTGTAAACCCACTGCGATTACGGAACGGTGGGAACGAACCTTGTATGGTGGGGCAAAAACAGGGTATTGCAAGGCATGCTGGCTACCATTGAAAAAATACGGGAATGCTGGTGTCGTGCCGTTGCATAGGGCGTCTGATGTCGCTGCGCTCCGTGTTGGATTATAAAATAAATGAACTATATGAATAAGTCTACAAAAATACTATTCGGCGCTCTGCTGGTGGCAGTGGCGCTGGCAGTGGGAAACGTTATAGCCGGATTGCCATCGTCATCCGGTTTGAATAGTGGTGTGAGACAATCGGAGACAGAGCGCAAAATGCCGTGCTCTATAATACAGGAAGCACCATACGCGCTTGAAAAAGTGTTGTATAGTGATGCGCTCGGCGATGCACCCGACACGTTTTTGCAGATTGACCGTTTGGCTTACGTAGGGGCATATAATCCTGCTACGAGGCTGCCCGTATGGATAGGATGGCAGCTTAAGGGTGCCAACTTGGACGGCCCGTATGGTAGAAAGGGACTGAAGTTTGTGGAAGATGAGAGTGTGCCTGTTCCGCGTGCAACCAATATGGACTATGTTAACAGCGGATATGACCGCGGACACATGTGTCCGGCGGGTGATAACCATTGGCTTAAGGAGGCGTTGGAGGAGACATTCATTTATACTAACTGCTGTCCGCAGTTGCATTCGCTGAATGCCGGCGACTGGAAAGAACTGGAGGAACGTTGCCGGAAGTGGGCCATGGCTTACGATTCTATATATATTGTCTGCGGTCCTGTGCTGCTGAACAAACGCCACAAGACCATAGGGCGCAACAAAGTGGTTGTGCCCGAAGCGTTTTTCAAGGTGGTTCTGCGTGTAGGGGAGTCTCCTCAGGCCATAGGCTTTATCTATCGCAACGATGCGAGCAATAAAACCATGTCTTCGTACGTAAACAGTGTTGCCGAAGTGGAGCGCATTACGGGTCTGGATTTTTTTGCCGCGTTGCCCGATGACATGGAGAAAAAGCTGGAAGGTAAAGCGGACCTGTCGCAATGGGAGTGATATTGCGGGACGTTGTTACATTCCCCGCGCCTTATAAACACGTTCCTTGGCGTCGTTTATCTCCTGCATCTTTTTCTTGGCAGCCTCTTTTACATCATCGCCCAAGGTGGCGACACGGTCCGGGTGATGCTTGCGTACAAGGCTGAGATATGCGTTTCGTACCTCTTTGTCGGTGGCTTCAGGAGACACTCCGAGTACTTTATAGGCGTCGTCGAGACTGTTTCCGCCTAATGCGAGCATTCTGTCAATGTCGTTTGGCGACATGCCGAGAAGGGAAGCGACCTCCCGCAGCGCCGTTATCTCTGTCTGTGCCACCGTTCCGTCGGCCTTGGCTATGTTCGCAAGGAATGCCAATAGCTGTATGCGGTGTTCCTCTGCCATAAACTGTCGTATCTCGTTGCAGGCCTGACGTATCTGTGAATCCCAAATGGTCTTGCCGTGTTGCTTGCGGTATTCAAATAGACGGAGCAATATTGCCTCGCCTTCTCTTACGGCATCCTCGCCAAAGTTCAGTCGCAGGAAGCCGCGCACGTATTCCATCTCGGAGTGCATGATCTTTTCGTCGGCCTGTATGATGTGCGCCGACAGAACCATAAACGAGAAGAGAAAGCCGNTACGCTCCTCTTNTTGTCGGGAANATTGCTGCCGGTTGCCGTTGAAACCGCNGTCGGAACGACTGCCGTTGTCACTCCCGGCATTGCTGATGTCGTCAAAGAAACTGCCTAATGCGTAGCCTGCTATCGCTCCGAGTATGCCGCCCCCCAGCGCTATGCCGAGTCCGGCGCCTATCCATTTACCGTATNCCATTGTAGTGTTGCNTTGATGTTAGTGTTTGTTNCGTTCTATAATATTGATNAAATCGTCCGGTCTGCCGTTTATTATCAGTGCCTCAGGGAAATCCGTTTCCGCCAGCAACGGGTAGATATGCNCGTAGTTTGCAATGTCGAAATGTATGTGGGCGTCGCTGCCTAATATCACGGGCACTTCATATTGCTTGCACAATCGCAGTATTTCCAGATTGTTTGGTATAGCCTTTGCCAGCTTGCCGCGGCATGGTTTCAGACTGGAGTTGTTTATTTCAAGCAGTGTTCCGGTNTCCTTGGCGGCTAATACGANTGGTTCAAAGAGCAAATCGGCCGTTCCGTCGCCCGGATGGCTTATTATATCTGTCAGTGGGTTGTTGATAGCGTTGAGCATTCCGCGTGTGTTCTCATCCTTGGTGCCGCCTTTCCAGCACAGAGAGTGAATGCCCGCTATCCTGATGTCAAGGCAATCGAAGTAGCCCTCGTCCTTGTCCAGAGTGCCGTTGGTGTCGAGTATGTTCAGTTCTGCGCCGAGTAGCAGCCTCGTGTCGCCCCATTGCCGCGGCACTACGTGCAGGTTGCGGAAGTGAATGTGATGGCATGTACCCGGCAACGACGGTGCATGCTCCGTTATTCCGTATATCTTCAGACCCTTATGCTGTGCCTCTGTCACCATTTCCGTTAGTGTGCTGAAGGCGTGTCCCGATACTATCGTGTGTGTATGTACGTCAAGCTGTATGTTCATAGCTTCTCTTTTATAAGCTTCGCAAAATTAATAAAAATACCGTTTTCATGCAAAAAAGGCAGGAATTATTAGGATTTTTTGTCCTGTTTCCAAAAGAAAACGCATGGAATCCGGGTTATAGCGTCTTGTAGTTGCCTTTCAATATAATATACAGTATGACAGGAGCACCGAACAATGGGGTTACGGCGTTGATGGGGATGATAGTGTTTTGAGGCGTTACGCAGATGAGGCTGCACAACAATGCTATGCCGGCGCCACTCAAAACAGTTGCCGGTAGCAGTGTGGCATGGTTCGTCGTGCCCGTTATCAGTCTGGCAATGTGTGGCACTGCCAGTCCGAGGAATGCCACAGGGCCGCAGAATGCTGTGGCGGCAGCGGTCAGTATGCCGGTCGTAAGCAACAGTATTCTGTGCGTACGACCTATGTTTATGCCGAGGTTTCGGGCATAGTTGTCGCCGAGAAGCATTGCGTTGAGTGGCTTAATGAGCAGCATTGCCGTCGCTATCCCTGCCAGACACACGCCTGAAAACCATGGTAATTGTCGCAAACTGACATCGCTGAAGCTGCCCATTCCCCACATAACATAGCCGTAAACGTTGTCGGAGTTGGCGAAGAAGTTAAGCAATGCCACGGCAGACGACGTGAGATAGCTCACCATTATGCCTATGATTAGCAGCATAATGGTGCCGCTGACCAGTCTGCTCATGGCCAATAGAAGTATTATCACAGCCACAGCGCCTATGAAAGCTCCTGCTATTATGGCCATGGCGCCGCCTATATGCACTCCGTCTCCATAAAGTCCCGCGCCCATGTCACCGATATTAATCGCTCCTCCCGTCATGAGTGTTACCACACCGACACCAAGGCATGCTCCGTTTGTTATGCCAAGGATTGACGGCCCTGCCAAAGGATTGCGGAAAGAGGTCTGCAATAGCAATCCTGATGTGGCGAGGGCGGCGCCGCAAAGAATTGCGGTTATTGTCTGCGGCAATCTTGATTCCACTACAATGTACGCCCAACTCTCTTTCTCTACCGCCATGCCCGTCAGGGCGTTCCACACCTCCATCGGCGGTATGCTTACCGAACCGTACAGCAGATTGGCCACCGCCAAAGCGGTGACAGCTGCCAATAACAATATGTTTACGCCTGCTTTCAATGCCTTTGAGTTGCTTTTGAGTTGGGTTACAGCCGTTTGTAGAATGTTATCTCTTTGTCTTCCAATACTCCTGGGTGCAGGATGNTTATGTAATCCCGCAACAATATNTNCGGATGANATGGCGTTTNTTCAAAGAAACGTTTCTTGCTAANGTTGCAACCATATACGTTTTTGCTGACGTATGCAGCCATGTGTCTGTTTGTTGCCCATGCCTCTCCAAGCTCGTTGAGCGTCATATCCGTTGCTTGGTTGTATTTAATGAGCCAGTAATCGGCTCCTTGTGCCTTGGCAAACACCTGCTCCGGACTGTAAGGAACAGCGCCTCCGCTCTCTATATCCTTAAATATATACTCCCCGCCGGCATCGGTAATCAATATGTTCACAGTGCTTTTGCCCCCCGCTACATACCATGTGCTACCGGTTTTCATCTCTGTTACCACTGTAGGTCGCACCGGTTGCTTGTCCGCAAGGGCTTTCATTGCGTTGTAGTTCTGTTCCACTGTGGCGAATATGCTGTCCGCTTCCTGCTCTTTTCCAAACAGCATGCCGTAAAATCGCATCCATTCCGCCCTGCCAAGAGGTGTCGTTTCCATATAGTCGGCACACTCTATTATCGGTATATGCAGCTTCCCCAGCTTGCCGTATGAGCCGCTGTTCTCAAAAGGTGATATGAACATGGCGTCGGGATGCATGTCCATCAGCTTCTCAATGTTGGGCGTCATGCTGCTGCCAAGGTCTATAATGCTGCCGTCGGCCACTCCCTNCNNCACCTTGTCCATATATATATACTCCACGNCGCAGNCCCCTTTTATGTCCTCCATTGCCCCGATCTCGTCCATCAGGCTGCATAGTATCGAGGTGTATACGGCCTTAATCTTCAGCGGAACCTTTATGATGTCGTTGGACGCTATATCCTCTGGCGCCTCTTGCCCTTCGGCAATAAGCACTTAACGGTGCAGGATTGCAGTGCT
>WFLX010335574.1_pt1 | contig 10530 bp, 12 predicted proteins | sample 4967041 | NCBI WGS metagenome assembly WFLX01 (sample SAMN12857096, study PRJNA449069) | gut metagenome | isolation source: stool from male and female vole | host: Microtus ochrogaster | place: USA:Florida | collected 2017
ATTTCCCGCATTGCTGCTTTTTGTGGACTTTCATTTTTTCTTGACATAAATAAACCTCCAAACTGTGTAATTTTATCTTACATCAGTTTGGAGGTTTACACAAACTTTGGGATGGTCCCACTTCAAGGGTTTTCCGGCAGTTCTTTTAATTGGGTGTTATTAAGAACTTACATGCATTTTTTAAGCAATTCTGCATCATTCAGAGCCAAATCCAACAGGCGGCTCAAGGTTTCTGCATAGTCAGGTCCAAGTGACTTGGCTTTTTTCATGTTCGCAGGTGATATTCTAACAGCTATCCTGTCCATTCGGTGGAACTGTTCCAACTTTTCGGCTGTCATTTCGGGGCAGTCATCATCAAATGTTATCGGCATTTTCTCAGCAGCTTCAAGTTCTGCCAGTTCCTCTGGTGTAAGCTCCGTTGTCAGACTATACATCGTAACTTTCGCCATGTTCATACCTCTCTTTCTCAAGTGCTGTTGCACATCTGGCAGAAATAATGTGGACTGTGTTGCCTTTTTTGAAGGTACAGACAACGAAAAGGATTTTTCCCACTCTGCCTAAAATATCATATCTGTCTTCCTCTGGATGTTCCTCGTCATACCGTATCAGTTTGTTTTCGTCTGCAAATACTTTGGCTGCAGTTTCAAACCTGATTCCATGCTTGGTAAAATTAGTGGAGGCTTTGTCCTCATCCCATTCAAAGATAGCATTTTCATAATCGAAATCAAAATATTCATACATTTTTGAAATGCTTCCTTTTTATAATTGTTTATTTCAGAAGTTGTGTTTGATTCCCCTGATTAAAAATAGTTTAACATGAAAAGCAATGGGATTCAATGGTGGATTTCCTAATATATTATTAAGAATTTTATTATTAATTATAATATTAAAAGGTTGCGTGGATAAGTGAGGCGGCAGACAAACATACATCTTTCTTGCAATATTTAGAATTAAGATGTCATTTGCAAATATTCATGTCATATTTTGCGTTATTCAGAAAAATATTCGTGTAATTTAATGTAAAAATTTAATCAAAATACATTAAAATTTACATGAATATAGCATTGCCGTTATGAATGTGGGAAAGCCAATACAGCGTACCCGGACAGAAACACTACAAAGATTGGAGGAGCTGGGAAAAGAGAATCCGGACATTGCGGCAGTCAGCAGGAGCAGCTCACAATATCCGGAAGCTATGCTGATGGCGGGTTTCGGGTAAATGATCCGAACTGCGTTGCAAGGAGCAGGAAAGTGTGGACTTTTGAAGAAATAAAGGATCAAATCAAAAAAATCTGGTCTTATTCTACAGGTGGGATTACGAATGGAAACAATGTGATTTACGAGGGAGGTAGTATGTGATGAAAGGCTTCATTGAAAAGAATGGTATTTATACAAAATCGGAAACTGAAGATACCGTGTTAGATGAGAAAATAAAAGAGACACTTTCAGGAATGACTGAGGGGATTTTTGCGTCGGATGGTCTAAAGGAAAAAATAATGAAAGAGATTGAGGGACAAAACGATTAAGCTATTCATGAAAAAAACGGTTTTCCGGGATTTTGCAGAAAAATAGTAATAGATAATCTGGCTTCCGTCCTTTTTATGTACACAATATTCAAATTCTCCCATTAGTGTTTTTGGATTTTGGTTCGTATTATATATGACTGGTCAAATAAATGTACTGTTTGAGAAAGAGGTAGTTGTATTGAATGATAAAAAAATAATCGCAGCAATCAAAGCAAGGGACGAGCGGATGCTTGCATTTGTGGTACAGAAATATTCCAAACTTCTCTGGAAGATTGCCGCATCCATTTTAATAAATGCGGCTTCTGTTCAGGATGTGGAGGAATGTGTGGCAGACGTGTTTATTTACCTGTGGCAATATCCTGAAAAGTATGATCCCGACAAAGGGAAGTTATCATCATGGCTTTCCGTAGTCGCAAGGTCGAAGGCGGTTGACAGCTACCGTAGGATCATCAGGAAAAGGGAAATATCCATGGAAGAGATCGTGGTGGAAAGTCTGGGATACGCTGAAAATAATGTGCCGGATGAAGAAATGGAGAAAAGACATTTCAAAGATAAATTACGATCCTACATTGAAGGATTGGACGAAAATGAAAAAGAACTGGTTATCAGGCGGTATTACTATGAACAGAAACCGTCGGAGATTGCGGTTGCATTGGATATACCAAAGAAACAGGTGGAAAACAGATTATATCATGCAAGACAGAAGCTGAGGAAAATGATGGAGAAGCAGGAAGGAGAGTGTTCATAATGAAAGAAAAGCATTTCATGAGGGAAAAATATTTCGTGAAAAAATACGGCAGAAAAAATCTTAGGGCAATACAGACTATTGTGCAAGAGAAAACAGGGGCAGCCATTGTTCCGGACAGAAAGCCGGTCGGATATAAAATCAACAAGATGGCGATTTTGGCTGGCAGTTTGTTGTGTTTGATAACGCTATGTGCTTTTGCATATGTAAAGTTTTCAGACCTGAATGGAGATGTGGCAGGGTTTGCGTCAGCTTATCAGGGTGACGGCAGGTTTGAAATCGTCATTATAAATGAATCTGACAAGGAATTGGAGCTACAGGACAGGGTAAAGGTCATGCAGTGGTNANCNGGTNAAGAAGTGGAAGGGGACAGTNGAAAGATCAGGATGTCAGGGCTNACAATAGCGCCCCATTCNCAGGGAGTCGTTTCAATTGATATATCAGAAGGCTATGACGTGAAGGCAATGGAAGAGAATCTGCCGGAAGGAGATTGGTACTATTTTGTCCTGACGAATAATAATTTTGCCTTTGGACAGGACTGGATGTGTTCCTTTGACTTTGAGATCGAACAGACAGATGATGTTATGGACAGAGCGGCAGATTTTATGGAACAGATGGCAGAGGGGCAAAGGACAGAAGAAAAGCAGTATGGTATGGGAGAGTTTGCCTTCCCGGATTGGATCTGGCCTACGGTCAGCAGAGATGTGTCAGGGTTTTATGGCATCCGGGAAAATGGGAATTATTCGGATCATGTGAATATTGCCGGAACGGCCGGGGATGAAATCTATGCTGTTGCGGACGGGGTGGTGATGGAAGCAGCATTTGAAAGCAGTTCCGGGAACTTCATCATAGTGGACTTAGGAGATGGCATCACCGTCAAATATGGCTATCTGAAGGAGATAACGGTGTCCGAAGGCGAGGAAATAAAACAGGGGCAGGTCATCGCAACACTGGGACAGACCGGAATGGCTACAGGCCCTAACCTGCTGTTTGCAGTAAGCATCAATGGGGAGGAAGTCAATCCATTGGTGGACTAGGTTTTGAGTATCATCTGATGCGGTCTGGCTTTCAAACTCCGAATATGAAATTTTATTTGAGAATTTCAATATAAATTCCAAAATGAGAATTTATATTGAATATTAGAATAAAACATGCTACAATGGGAATAATCCCATTGGAGGTGTTTTGTATGGTTCAAAGAAAAGAATATCTTGATAAATTGCTGTCTTGGAAAGATGACAAGGTAATTAAAGTTGTAACGGGAATCCGTCGCTGTGGAAAGTCAACGCTTCTTGGACAGTTCCAGGCTTTATTGATAAAAAACGGCGTAGATTCTTCCCAAATCATATCCATTAATTTTGAAGAACTGGAATATGAAGAACTATTGGATTACAAAAAGCTCTATGCATATATCAAGGCAAGACTCAGCCCGGAGCGCAAAGCGTACGTTTTTCTTGATGAGATTCAGAGAGTGGATTCTTACGAGAAGGTTGTTGACAGTTTGTATGTGAAAGACAACATTGACATCTATATCACCGGTTCTAATTCTTATATGTTGTCCGGCGATCTGGCAACCCTGCTTACCGGAAGATATGTTGAAATTAAAATGCTTCCGCTGTCTTTTAGTGAGTTTTGTGAGATTACAGGAAAAGATTCCGATGAGGTGCTTTCTGAATATATGAAGGTNGGCGGTTTGCCTTATGCGGCNGTGATGGATCGCAAGGCNGAGAAACTGAATACCTATTTTGAGGGGATNTATAATACTGTTATTGTAAAGGACATTGAGGAGCGGCAGAGCCGCAAAGAGAAAGATCCCACAAGAAGAAAAGTGACTGATATTGCACTGCTGAAAAATATTGCAAAGTTTCTTGCCAGTGCNGCTGGAAGTCCCGTTTCGGTCAGAAGCGTTACTGATTATCTGATTTCTAACGGCAGAAAANTATCTCCTAATACGGTTGATGATTATATGGAAGCATTATGCGAATCGTTCATTTTTTATGAAGCAGAACGATTTAACATTGCCGGAAAAGAACTGCTGAAANCNAANCGTAAAATGTATATTGTCGATCTGGGACTGAGAAATCACATTTTGCCAAAGAAAAACTATGATTTGGGGTTTGGAATCGAGAATATCGTATACTTTGAATTGTTACGGCGGGGTTATCAGGTCAATATTGGAAAGCTTGGAGATGCAGAAGTTGACTTTGTTGCCCGGAAAAACGATGAGATNATCTATTATCAGGTCACNGCGGATATGACNGCNGAGGAAACCTTTGAACGGGAAATGAGACCGCTGAAACTGATAAAAGATAACTATGAGAAGATGATATTAACGCTTGACCGTTTTACTCTTGGCAATTATGAAGGAATCAAAGTTGTCAACGTAGTTGATTGGCTGCTTAAAAAATGAATATTGCATTATAAAATACGAGTTAAGGCAACCAAAAATGTAAAAATGCAAAAAATGGTAGCATTANCTTGAAAANAANAGATGTATATTATATAATTTGTACATACTAATCATGGAGNTTGACTATATGGAATTATATAAANGAGAGCNGTATCTANAGAAAATTCGCGGATTTTATCATAGTGATGACTTAATTAAAGTAATAACCGGAATCAGGCGGTGTGGAAAATCCAGTCTTATGCAGACAATTTCAGATGAGCTGGTTATGTCTGGTATAAAAGAAGAAAATATAATATACATTGATTTGGATCGCAGAGGGTNTCGCAGCATAAAAANTGCNGATCAATTAGATGAGNTAATTGCAAAGTACNATAATATAGAAGGCATGAAGTACNTGTTTATTGATGAGGTGCAAAATGTTACAGGGTTTNAAGAAGTTTTGAACGGGTTTCGCAGTGAAGGCGGGTGGTNTATATTTATAACAGGATCCAACTCGTATTTATTAAGCGGAGAGCTTGTCACAAAACTNACAGGACGNTANCTGGAGTTTGAAATGTTTCCGCTTACATTTGAGGAATATCTTCAAATGAAAGAATTTTATAACATTAAGACAGATGATAATATGGCGGCAGCGTTAAATTCCTATATCATGGAAGGAGGATTTCCAAGAACACTTTTTTTCGAAGATCAGGCAGATAAGCAGACTTATGTGCAAGGTGTAATTAGTGAGATATTCGAAAAGGACATAAAAAAAAGGGTGAAAATAAGGGATAGAGAATCATTTGAAGCAGTACAGAAATTTATCATTAATAATTTTGGCGCTACAACCAGTATNAATGGATTGTGTGAGAATCTGCGTAAAAGCGGAATGGCTATAACGAAACCAACAGTATCAAGATATNTANAGGTTTTNCTGGATGCAAAAATTCTTTATGAATGCAGCAGGTTTGATTTAAAGTCAAAAAAGTCATTANGTGGTGAAAAAAAGTATTATCTTGCAGATCTAAGTTTCTATTTTTCTCAAAATACAGATAATCGTATCAACTATGGTCCNACACTGGAAAATATAGTTTATATTTATGCNAGGGCGCATGGCTATTCTGTAAGNATAGGAANAATNGGAAAGTTAGAATGCGATTTTATATTNCGGGGAACAGATAANCAGTATTCATATGTGCANGTTGCATATACGATTGCGCTNAGCAANGATACAGAGGATAGGGAATATCGTCCGTTAGAACAGATTAATGATAATTATCCCAAATATGTAGCAACTACGGATTTCTTGCTGCAGAAACGAANTGGAATTCAGCATGTTAATTNGATTGATTTTATGAAAGAAGGAAAAACATTTTAGTAAACGGAGCCACTCAGGCTCCTTTTTTTATTGATATGCAAACACAAAAACATTCAAGGCAGAGAATGTTACAAATAAAATTAAAAAATTATCAAAAAAATAGAAAACAAGTGTTAATTATAAACACGTGTTATCCGATATAGTAATTATAAAGAACAGAAAGAGGTTTTCATTATGAAAAATGATGATATAACGCCAAGTGAAAGCGAATGGTTGATTATGGAAGTCTTATGGGCGAGCGAAATACCTTTAACATCATCGGCAGTAATTAAGGAATTGCAGGGGAAGTTAGATATGACTCCTAAAATGATTCGTGTGCTGATGAACCGTTTATGCCAGAAGGGTATTTTAAGCTATACCATAGATAAAAACGATTCAAGGGTTTATCACTACTCTGTATTGAAATCAAAGGAAGAATGTTTAAGAACCAAGAGCCGGAAATTTGCGGAAAGCTATTTTTCGGGCAATCAGACCAGCGCATTAGCTTCATTGATTCAGAGCATTACATTGACAGATGAACAGATAGAAGAGCTGGAGGAAATTCTCGAAAAAAGTAAGGGAAAAGGGAAAGAATGATGTGGCAGATAAAATGGCATTTTATAAATGCACTGTCAATCCTGAATGACAGCATCATTTATTTCTGCATACAGCTTGGAAGATGTGTTCTTTTTTCCTTTCCGGCACTGGCATTGGTACTTATTCTGCGCACTGCCATTTTAAGAAAGGCGGTTTTTCTAAGAGGAATGGTTGAGGCGCAAAAAGAAAAGGAATGATAAAAAACAGTGTGAAAAACATTGCCCGCAGCATATCAATATTCGTAAAAAACTAAAGGAAGCTGATCACAACCTCAGACCGCTTGCTCCGGATTGAAATTGGAGGGACTCACCGGTGCGACTGGTGAACCCATCTTATTTTTAGGGAATCTTCCACCCCTCGAAGCGTTCTGCGGTGATGTCGCTGATCGGGACGGCAGCATACATTCCGAATCCGCCTGTGCCGTTTGCCGTCCGGTAGCGTTGATCTTCNTTATTGTCATAGTACAGGAAATCTACCTTGTTTCCGTCAATCACAAGTCCCATTANCCGGAGATCTGTATTTTCTTCTGTCTGTCCGATATACTGTACAAAAAATGCAACTTCCCACCATAAATTGTTATCGATCAATCTGTCAAAGCTGCTGTCCTGCCCAAAGCCGTAATCATCATATGCTGCTTGGATTAGCATTTCATTTAGCATATCATCTTCGTTACAGATGATTGCATATTTACCGTTAAATCCAAGGTCGCCGATGGGTGCACAGAACATCATGATCTGGTCCGGGGTATAGAATTTCGCATCTGCGCTGTAAGCGCTCATATCGATCTGGACAGGTTCAGGGACGGAAACCGAATTTTCGTCCGGCTTTTCCCAGCCATTGTAATCACTTTCTGTCAGAAACCGCACAGGGATCTCCGCGTATGCCATACCTGTGTAGTTACCATCATTTTTCTGATATGTCATTGTAATATTATTTCCCTGAATTTCAACGCCGTCNGCCATAGTNCTGACGGTTGATCCATCAAAGCAGTAAAATTGGAACANCAGTACTGTTTCATCAAAATCNATCTTATCATTGTAANTGATGATNGATTTTCCGGAATGATCTGTCACTGATTCTGCCATANCNACAAAGGTTTGATATTCTTCNTCNGTGCGGATAATATAGTTTTTTTCTCCATAGACNTCATACAATTCNGTGGTATCTGANAGNCAGTATGTAGNAAAGAAATAGTCCGCTGCCTGAGAGANATCATTAATATCGGGATANGTCCATCTCTCATAATGTTCTGNCGGAAGGATATCCTTNGGAACTGCTGCCATATAGCAGAATCCNCCCATCACATCGGGCTGCATNGAATCNGGAGCAGGTGTTTTNCTGTCNGCAGTACGGACAAAATGCATGATATCTTTATCCACCAGCAAAGCGCCTACTCTGAGATCATAGCCGCCGCAGCCTACTTCATCGTATTCTATGACATAGCTGTATTCACTAATTGGATAATTCTGAACCATTTCATGGAACGGTTCGGCGATGGCAGTAGAGTAATACCATAGTTCATCTTCCGTCATGTCATCAGAGGGTAGGGCAAGCCCATACCTTTCCAACGCATAATCAAGCTGTTCTTCATTCTCTATGACAAGCATACCGGGAGTATCTCCTGAAATATACCCGCAGTTAAAACTGAGCAGATAAATATCGTCCGCAGTCAGCAGCTTTGCCTGATCGCTGTAGTTTTGCATATCAATATTGAGGGGCACTCCATCGGCAGAAAAATATTCCGGTGTCTTGCCTTCTTCAACCGGTTCCATGGAAGATAAAGTCTCATGATTATTTTTATGCCCTGCTTCCGTGGAGGATAAGGTTTCATGATTGTCTTCCGTGAAACTGCACGAAGTAAGAAATAAACATAGTATTGCCAATAAAATTCTGATTTTTCGCATATGAACCTTCCTTTCTGTTGATGATTTTCTTTTTGCGCATTTTGGAATTATTTAACAGTTTTGCGTTTATATAATTGATACGTTTTAGAATGGATGATTTATTTGGTAATATGCAATTTTTTTGAATAAATTTATATAAGTTACCAAAAGTGTGTCATGCAGTTTGCTGAAACAAAAGACTATATTCTTGTAAGATGATCGTAATTATCCATAATCTCCTTCATGGAGACACTTTGCAGACTGCTGCGCAGATCATCATGGATTTTCGCATAGGAGGTATTTAAAACGCTGTGGATGTTTTTTCCCACCGGACACAGGGGAGAAGGCATGGAATGGATTCCAATCAATTTGGCGAAAAAATCCGGTTCTAACGCATTGCAGATCCGGTACAATGTGATCTCATCCAAAGGGCAGTTGAGCTTTGTGCCGCCTGTGCCGAATTTTACGGAGAGTATTCCCTCCTTTTTTAATGCGCTGATGATATTTCTGATGGTGACGGGATTGGTTCCGGTGGAAAGTGACAGCAGTTCGCTGGTGACTTTCTGTTTCTCCCCATATTCACTGATAAAAATAAGGCAATGGATGGCAATAGAACATTTTGTGCTGATATGCATGAGCAGTATTCTCCTTTTGATTGTAAACATATTTTATCATAAAAGACTGGCGGTGTAAATCTTGACATTACACCTCTTGGCCGTTATACTGAATTAAATGTAAGATTAAAATTTACAGGAGGATGCAGAAGTGCTGCGTGTGTAAACGGGGCGTTGGTATCAGCCGCTGCGCTGGCGATCAAAAAGGCCTGCAGCGAAAGAAAAGAAGCGGAGTTTTTTTGTTAAGTTAAAAGGAGGGACACTATGGATTTATTACAGGCTATGCAGGAACGACATTCTGTAAGGGCATATACGACGCAAAAGATCGAAGCGGAAAAAAGGCGGAATTTAGATGCATTGATTGCCGAGTGTAATGCGGACGGCAACCTGCATATCCGGATCAGATATGATGACCCTGATGGGTTTGATTCCAGGCTGGCGCATTACGGAAGTTTCCGCAATGTAAATAACTATATCATTCTGGCCGGGTCATCTTCTGACACACTGCCGGAGAGGTGCGGCTACTATGGGGAGCGGATCGTTCTGGAAGCCCAGAGGATGGGACTGAACACCTGCTGGACTGCTTTGACGTTCCATAAACGGAATGTAAAAAGATGGATTTCACCGGGTGAGAAACTGGTGTCGGTTATAGCGATCGGTTATGGTGAAACACAGGGGACGCAGCATAAGAGCAAGCCGTTTGGGAGCGTTGTGGAAACAGAAGCTGATTTGCCGGATTGGTTCCAAAAGGGGGCGGAGGCAGCTCTGCTTGCTCCTACGGCAATCAATCAGCAAAAATTTAAAATAAGTCTGAAAGCCGGAAAGCCGGTTATTCGGATCGCTGGCGTGGGGTCTTATACTAAAATTGATCTTGGAATTGTAAAGTATCATTTTGAAGTGGCGTCCGGTCATAAGGTTGATTAGGAAGAGGAAACTGGTTATGAAAACAGGTGTGATAGATGTAGGTGGTGGTTTCCGGGGCATTTATGCTGTCGGTGTGTTAGATTACTGCATAGATCAGGAGATTTCTTTTGATCTTGGTATCGGCATATCGGCGGGAAGTGCAAATTTATGTTCCTACGCCGCCGGACAGAAAGGGCGGAACTACTGTTTTTACACAGAGTACGGCTTTCGGAAGCAGTATATGAGTCTCGGAAATTTTATCCGGAAAGGCTCCTATGTTGATATGGATTATATTTACGGAACGCTTAGCAACAGCGGAGGTGAAAATCCTTTAGATTATACGGCACTTCAAAATAATCAGATGGAGTTTTATGTTGTTGCCGCGAATGCGTTGACGGGGCAGGCTCAACTTTTTGATAAGACGGATCTGCGTCAGGATTGTTACGACATCTTAAAAGCGTCTTCATCCATCCCCTTTGTTTGTAAGCCTTATGAAATCAACGGAATTCCTTACTA
>WFLX010014830.1_pt1 | contig 10528 bp, 7 predicted proteins | sample 4967041 | NCBI WGS metagenome assembly WFLX01 (sample SAMN12857096, study PRJNA449069) | gut metagenome | isolation source: stool from male and female vole | host: Microtus ochrogaster | place: USA:Florida | collected 2017
ATTCATCAGCACCATTCCGGGCAAGACCCACGTGAGGAATTCCTTCGCATACGGCATGCTGGCCTCAGAAGCGCCAAAGAGGCGAAGCAGAGGCTCGAGGAAGATAGCAAATGCTGTAGTATAAAGCACTCCAATAATGATGGTGAGCTGGACAGAATTGCCCAGGATTACGGCAGCCCTATGATGATCTTTCTGGCCCAATACGATAGATATCCTTGTGGCTGCACCGGCACCAATCAGCATACCGAAAGCCGTGCCAAGGTTTTGCACCGGGAAAGTCACTGCTATTCCTGCCACTACATTTGGGTCATCTATCGCATGGCCAATCACGATAGAGTCGATTATATTATAAAGCGCCATCACCACTGTGCCTATCACAGCGGGAAGACTATATTTCAAAAGTATCTTGCCAATAGGAGCAGACGCAAGCTCTTTTAGCCTTTCATCGGTCGGTCCTTTGGCAACTGATGTATTAATATTATCGGCCATCGTTTAGTTTCTTTATATAAGTGGAATAAATTTTAATGATTATTCATAAGTATAAACAATCATCTGGCGATTTTGATTGTTATAAGAATAGGGAATGGATTTTAAAAGGAACACTACATAACAAAATATCTACACAATTAACCATAAAACCAAAACCCAAAGACAATGAAAATCAAAGCATTATCTTGTGTATTCTTAGCAGCGCTCATGCTTTTGGCAGGGTGTAACACTACCAATCTCGGAAAAGGCGCCGCAATCGGCGGTGGCGGCGGTGCAGCTTTAGGTGCAGGCATCGGAGCACTCATCGGCAAAGGAAAGGGCGCAGGCATCGGAGCCGGAGTTGGAGCAGCTGTAGGCACAGCCGTAGGCGCCATCATCGGCAAGCATATGGACAATCAGCAAAAGAAACTTGAGGAAGAGCTCAAGACCGCATCTGTCGAAAAGACTGAAGTCAACGGCACACAAGCTATCAAGGTGACATTCCCTGGCGGCATTCTATTCGCTACTGGCAAGTCGAATATCCAGCCCGCTGCCCAGAACGAACTGACATCTTTCGCAGAGTCGCTGAAGCAGAATCCTCTCACCGACGTTGCTATCGGTGGCTACACCGACAACACTGGCTCAATGGCTGCCAATACAAAGGTGGCTGATGCCCGTGCAAATGCAGTGAAGGTATATCTCGAAGGCCAGGGCATCAACGGCGACCGCATCGAAGCCAAGGGATTCCCAATGACCGACTATGTGGCAAGCAACGACACTGAGGCTGGCCGCGCACAAAACCGCCGCGTTGAAATCTATATCTATCCTTCTGAAGATATGGTGAAAGCTGCTGAAAACGGCGAACTCAACTAATAAATGAATTCTCATGCATGAATCTTCCGATTCATGATACTTTAANATCCACCCTGCGGCCTCTACGCCACAGGGTGGACACTCTTATCCATATCGCAAATCAACATCCTGATTCCAAACAGCATGAGCACTCCCCGATACTCATTTCTTATTCTTTTCATAACTTCCCTTTCGATTCTGGCGTTCCCAATAAGCAGCAAGGCTCAGATTCTTGTGCCCCCTGGAGTGACAGAAAACACCGATTCTATAAAAAAATCAATGGACATCGGTCCATTTTTCGGCCTCTATAAAGATAATTATTTCGCCGTAGGCACCAATCCTTTTGAAAAGCCTAATGCTTATAATTCCGGCGTAAAATTCCAACTCTCTATATCTCAGCGCCTAACTAATGCCACGCTGCCATGGGGCACATATCTATATCTCTTCTTCACTGAAAAGGTGTTTTGGGAAGTATTCCAAGAATCAATGCCTATGAGCGATCTCAACTTCAACCCCGGTATCGGATGGTCGAAACCTTTCTTCATCAAAGACCGCTACTGCGGCAAAATGACACTTATCGTGGAGCATGAGAGCAACGGACGCGACGGGGAGGCCTCACGCTCGTGGAATAAAGTCTCTCTGGCCGGAAGCGCATACGTCACTGAATGGCTTTCAGTCCATGCAAAATATTGGTATCCTATTGTTGACGGACAGAACAATAAAGACATTCTGAAATATAGCGGCATCTTCCAAATGGGATTTCAGCTAAATTCCAACGACAGAAGATTCACATTAGGAGCGACGTTCGTGAAGCGTCAAGGATGGAACATGAATTGGAACACCAGCATCCAAGTCGGATGGCGAATCCACAAGGACTCCAACCAATATCTTTTCTTAGACTTCTACAACGGATATGGAGAAGGACTCTTGGCCTACAACCAATTTCACAACCGACTGCGCTTCGGCATCCTCATTCGCCCGAANTTCTTCTCTGAGTATTAATGGCGTATCGCGTAACGCGTAGTGCGTGTCGCGTAGTGAGTAACGCGTGGAGTTAGCGAGCGTAGGCTCCAAGAGCTGGATTGCCCCATTCGAGACGGTTTACTCCGTCCATGTCATAGAGACATTCGGGAGTGACATATGCCGGATTGCCTGCTCCTATAGCGGGAGAATCCTCTTTAAGGCGATAATTGAAGATATACTCATCGCGCACAGTCTCAAACTCAGGATTTTCTCCCCATATGCAGGATATAAAATGATCATCGTCAGATCCATCCACTCCCAGCAAGACATTGCGCATATACACATCTGTCTCATCAAGATCTCCCGGTGCCAAGGGTGAGGTGATGCCATAGATTATGCAATTGCTGAAGTCTGCTTTCATCAGAGGATTAGAATTGCCGGAACTCTCTTCACTTGAAAGATGCGACAGAGTTAGTATGGATTCCGGAGAGATGGCAAAGAGATAATAGTTGGCAAGTGTACACTGCACGAAATTATGGACTCCTCCTTTAAGCCAGACCACTGCCTCTCCTGCATCGGAAAAGCAACACCCATAAGCATCTACCCACGCATATTCTGATCTGAGCACATTCCCCTGCGAATTATGCAGCCAGGAATTTACGAGTGTAAGCTTATTGCGGTCGGTGACGGAGCAACTGTCTACCACCACCCCCTCTGCAGTAGACTGCATCTCGACGTATTCCATACGATTACCAAAAGAGTTAGCTCCAAACCTTACCCCTTGCCATTGGCCGGCAAGAATTTCGTAGCCCGTGTCAGGAAGCACATTATCCAGGCGGTCGCCACGCAACGCCACCGTCCATCCCTCTTCACCCAAAGCAAGAAGCCGACCATCCACCTGGAGCATAGCCTTATCGTGGAAAAGGAGGCGGGTGCCTGGTTTGAGTGTGAGCGTAGCCCCCTCGGCCACACGAAGAGTATCAAAGACCACATAGGGCATCTCATCGGTAAACTCCGCATCTGAATCAAGAGTGACTCCGCGCAGGCGCCTGACATTTTGGCCGTATGCTTCAAGAGTCACTGTCTGTGTGACGCCGTTTGTCACAAAATCCATCATTCCTTCCACTCGGAAGGGACGTGTATCATTATTTTCATCTATCTTGCACTCTACAAATACGAATATTGAATCGTTAGCCCTGATCTCAACATTCTCAAAAGCATGACCAGACTGGCCATCGACATTCATAGAGAAAATGCCATCGTCGTTGCGCATGCGGATGCTTGAGATGTTGATAGATTTTGAAGCCTTGTTGAAGACTTTAAGGCGTGCCGTAGGTGTTCCAAGGTCGGTGAAGACTGTGTCAAATCTAAGAGTATCGGTAGAAAATGTCAGCAAGTCGGAGGGTGAATCTGTGAAGTCGTCAGATATGCACCCGGACCAAAGTGACGCCACCGTCAAAGATATGAAGAAAAAAAAGAGTGTTCGCATTGTTTTCATATACGAAAAACGTCAGTTATAACGTAATTATTATATGAAGTATATGTTAGTGGCCGGGGAGGCGTCGGGCGACCTGCATGCCTCGCGGCTTATGGAAGAAATAAAGGCAACTGACCGCCAAGCTGACTTCCGCTTTCTTGGGGGCGACCTTATGGCCCAANTAGCNGGANGNCAGCCNGAAATACATATAGAGAAAATGAATGTGATGGGATTCACAGAGGTGATACGCTCTTTGCCTACTGTGCTCTCTAATCTCAAGCGCGCCAANGCTCTCGTCAGGGAATTTCGGCCGGATGTGCTCGTATTGGTAGACTATCCTTCATTCAATCTCAAGCTCGCCGCTTATGCCCATAAACTTGGGGTCCGCGTCGACTGGCTTATTGCCCCTAAAGTGTGGGCATGGAAGGAATGGCGCATTCCCAAGCTCAAGAAATATCTGACCAACCTCTACAGCATCCTTCCCTTCGAGACTGCCTATTTCAAGCGCCATGGGATGGAGGTGCGCTATGTAGGAAATCCCACAGTGAAAGAAATAGAGGAATCATTAGGCCATATTCCTCCAAAAAAGCATTTCCTTGAGCGCCAAGGGATATCTGACCAGCGCCCTATAATAGCCATCCTTCCGGGATCGCGACGGGCTGAGATTCGCAATAATCTCCCGCTGATGATAGAAGCCGCAAAGAGATTTCCCGACTATCAATACATCATAGCAGCCGCACCATCCGTGCCTGAGAAATTCTATCGGTCGATAGCTCAAGACACCGGATTGCAACTTGCTTTCGGAGCCACTCATACCCTGCTCAAATATTCCACTGCCGCCATAGTCACATCCGGCACTGCTACGCTCGAGACTGCCGTAATCGGCACCCCTCAAGTGGTCTGCTACCGTGGCAATGGCTCACGCGTCACATATGAGCTGATGAAGAAAATACTGAAAGTGAAATATGTGTCGCTTCCCAACTTGATTGTAGGCAATTCGATAGTCACCGAACTGCTGCTCCATAACTGCACTGCTGATCGGATAGCACGCGAGCTGCGCCCACTGCTCCAGCCATCCCCACAACGCGACTGGCAACTTTCCGGCTACCGCAATATGAAGAAACGCCTCGGCACTACCGACGCATCGAAGATTGCAGCTGAGTATGTTTGTCGGGGTTGTTAGGTTGTTAGGTTGTTGGGTTGTTGGGTTGTTAGGTTGTCATAATGACATTTTGACAAATTGACATTTTGACAAAAAATATAATTTAATTTTGATTGCGAAGAACATTCATATCCGATTTAGTCTCTTTTTGGCCGCCATATTGATCCTTACGGGGTGCGGGACGAAGAAGAATACTGCCATTTCACGCAACTGGCAGGCATTCAACACGCGCTACAACGTCTACTTCAATGGCAATGAGCACTACAAGGAGACCCTCAAGACTATGGAGGATGAATATGAAGACGACTTCACACGAATGCTGCTCACCCATCCGGCCGACGCTCGTGCCGACGAGACCATGCCAAAGCCCAAAGGAGACTTCAAGCGTACTATTGAGAAAATGCAAAAGGCAATCCAGCTGCATTCCATCAAGAAAAAGCCACCAAAGAAGTCTGGCTCTGCCAAAGAAAAGGCGTTCCGCGCTCGCGACGAGTTTAATCCTTTTCTCCATAATGCCTGGCTGATGCTTGGGAAAGGACAATATTTTAATGGCGACTTTATGGGGGCTGCCGCAACTTTCATGTATATCTCGCGCCATTTCTTATGGCTCCCTGAAGTAGTGACCGAAGCTATGCTCTGGCAAGCGAGATGCTATGCGGCCCTCGACTGGACTTATGAGGCAGAAAACATACTCGTCAAAATTAAGGATAAAGACCTTACCAATAAGAGTCTCAGGCAACTCTACGAACTGGTGGAAGCATCCTACTTGCTGAAAGCCGGACGCTATTCTGAGGCAATCCCTTTCCTGCGCGAAGCTGCCCGAGGAGCAGGCGGAGTGCAGAAACATCGCTTGTATTTTCTTCTTGGCCAAGCTTGCCGGCAGGCAGGGAAAGACGATGAGGCTTACGAGGCATTCCGAAAGGCTGGAGGTGGAGTTTCCACACCCTATCGTCTGAAATTCAATGCCCGTATCAAGCAGAGTGAAGTGTTTCGTGGAGCCGACATCTCAAAAGAGGTGGCAGCTCTCAAAAGCATGACCAGATATCAGCGCAACATCGACTATCTCGACCAGATATACTATGCAATAGGAAATCTATATCTTTCAAGAAAAGACACTGCCCAAGCGAAAGCCAGCTATGCACTTGCCGTAGAGAAATCTACCCGCAATGGTGTAGACAAGGCTATGGCCAATCTTGCGCTCGGTGCCATCTACTTTGATGAGAGAGAATACACTAAGGCACAGCCCTGCTATTCTGAAGCACTCCCCCAACTTCCCCAGACTTATCCCGATTATAAGCAGATAGCGAAGCGCTCCGACGTGCTCGACCAGCTTGCCGTATATGCCGGAAATGTGGAGCTTCAAGACTCTCTGCTCGACATTGCAAGTCTTCCTGAAGAGAAACGTCAGGAATGGGCTGAAGAGCAGGTTAAGCTGCTGAAGCAACGAGAAAAAGAGGCGGAGGAAGCCGCAGCAAGGGAAGAAGCCATGGCCAACCGCCCTCAAGGCAACTCTCCCATCGACCAGCAAGGGGGCAACACGGGAATGCAANTCAATTCCGACAAGTCGTGGTATTTCTACAACAATACTACCAAATCGGCAGGAAAGACCGAGNTCCAGCGACGCTGGGNTGCGCGTAAACTTGAAGACGATTGGCGACGCCGCNACAANACATCNTTTGCCNTTGAGGATGAGAGCNATGACGNAGATGNGGATGAANAAGCCGATGGCACTNCTTCCGAAGAATCTTNCGGAGGNAAAGGNGACAAAAAAGNTGGGGNACCTGACCATGANACTGACCCTCACTACCCGGAATACTACATTGCACAGCTCCCTCTCACTGAAGAGCAGAAAGCCACGGCAGAAGACGTGATCCAAGAGGGGCTTTACAACATGGGCGTGATTCTTAAAGACAAGCTCGAGGATTTCCCTGCGGCTACCAAGGAGTTTGAGACTATCTTGAAGGATTATCCTGATAATGTCTACCGCCTTGACATATACTATAATATGTATCTGATGGCAGCCCGAAGTGGCGACCAGAAAGGGATGGAGATGTGGAGAGACAAGATAATAGCCGACTTCCCCGACAGTCCTTACGGAAAGGCAATGACCGACCCCGACTATTTCGAGCGCCTTAAAAGGATGCACGCAGTGGAGCAGCAGATGTATGCAGATGCATATGCCGACTATTTGGATAATCGCAACGCGGAGGTGCATGCCATCACCAGGCAGATGGAAGCCGACTATCCGCTATCTGCCATCATGCCAAAGTTTGTCTTCATCGATGCCCTTTCATATCTCACCGAAGGAGACTACGACCAATTCAAGGAGCGACTGACAGAACTGCTTCGCAAATGGCCTGACACTGACATGACAGATGTGGCAGGAGCGATGCTCAAGGGATTGAACGAAGGACGCACTCCAAATTCCGGCTCTGCCAATACCCGAGGTATGATATGGGATATAAGGCTGACAAGTTCCGACAATGAATTATCTTCCGATGGCCAGCCAGCCAATTTCGAGAGGGATCCGAATTCTCCGCAATATCTGGTGCTCGCCTATCCGAGAGATGAAATCAACGGCAATTTGCTGCTCTATGAAGTGGCGCGGTTCAATTTCTCAAGTTTTGTGGTCAAAGACTTTGACCTGGAGCCTATGAGTTTTGACAATGTCGGCATTCTCGTCATCAAAGGATTCACCAATCTCCGTGAGTTGGAAAATTATCGCAAGGTGATGGTAAATAGAGATTTCCAGCTTCCTGAAGGAGTTAGGCCTATCATGATATCGAAGTATAACTTTGAACTTCTCCTCAAAGAAGGGCGTNNTTTTGANGAGTACTNCCGCTTCNAAGAGAATNCGATGGCTGAAGAANCNGTAGNGNCNGCACTTGANGGAGCCGACNTAANAGAGGACTCTGAAGATCCAGNAACCNCTGAGANTTCTGAAGNATCTGAGANCTCNGAGANCTCAGAAATCTCCGAGCCATCTGAGAACTCAGAGCTCTCTGAGCCTACTGAAACCCTGAACCCTGAAGACTGAATAATATGACTAAAATCCTATGGGCCGACGATGAGATTGACCTCCTTAAGCCCCACATAATGTTTCTTAAGACTAAAGGATATGATATAGTGACCGTCAGCAACGGTCAGGATGCCCTCGACACTCTCGATTCAGACAGCATATCGCTGGTGCTCCTCGACGAGAATATGCCGGGACTATCAGGGCTGGAGACNCTCCAGCGCATCAATCAGTCGCACCCTGACATTCCGGTGATCATGATCACGAAGTCGGAAGAGGAAAACATTATGAATCAGGCTATCGGCAATAAGATTACTGATTATCTTATCAAGCCGGTCAATCCTATGCAGATACTCCTATCAATAAAGAAAAACCTGCACAGCGCCAAAATCATCGCTGAGCAGACTTCNTCAGGGTATATGCATGAGTTTCAGAAGANCTCAGCCGACATCAACTCTNCGTCTACTCTNTCCGATTGGATGGATNGCTATCGTCAACTCGTATANTGGGAGATGAAGCTTTCTGACTCTGAGAGCAATATGGATGAGATGCTTCTGATGCAGAAGCGCGATGCGAACTCGAATTTTGCAAAATTCGTGAAGCGCAACTATGAGTCGTGGCTTGCTCCCGGGCGTGAGCATCTGATGAGTCCTGATATTTTCAGCCGCAGGATATTCCCGATGCTTGATGCGGGGGATAAGGTTTGCTTTGTGCTGATAGATAACTTCCGTCTCGACCAATGGCGCTCAGTGCAGCCGTTGCTTTCGGAGTTCTTCAACGTGAGCGAGGATCTCTACACNACTATCCTCCCTACATCTACGCAATATGCCCGCAATGCGATTTTTTCTGGTTTGATGCCTCTGAAAATCAAGGAGATGTTTCCCAATCTATGGGTAGAGGAAGATGAAGATGAGGGTNTCAACAATCATGAGGAGGAACTGATAGCAACNATGCTTGAGCGCTACCGCAGGAAAGACAAGTNCACCTATACGAAGCNCAACGACTCGCAGGCTTGCGAGAAATTCCTGACAAAACTTAATTCTATAAAGGATATTCCTCTGAATGTCATCGTGATGAATTTCATCGATATGCTGAGCCATGCGCGTACGGAGTCGAAGATGATCCGCGAGCTTGCCAATAGTGATGCGGCTTATCGATCGCTGACAGAGTCATGGTTTCGCCATAGTTCTGCAGCAGAGATGTTTCGCCGCATAGCTGAATTGGGCTACAAGGTGGTATTGACTACCGACCATGGCACTATACGGGTTGATAATCCAATCAAGGTAGTTGGCGACCGCAACACCAACACCAATCTCCGCTATAAGGTAGGGAAAAATTTGAATTACAATCCCAAGCAGGTATATGAGATAAAGGATCCGAAGAAATATGGATTGCCGGCGCCCAATCTTTCGAGCACCTATATCTTCGCCACCAACGAAGACTTCTTCTCCTACCCCAACAACTACAACTACTATGTCCAATACTACACCGGCACATTCCAGCACGGAGGCATCTCCCTCCAGGAAATGCTCGTCCCCCTCGTCACCCTGACTCCGAAAAGATAATTTCGACTTATGCGTGCAAAAGTCGCTATTTCAGCTTTTCGATTTGGTATTCGAGGCAGCGGGAGTCTTTGTTTGAGTTTAAGTTGGCTCCGATTAGATAGACGGTCTTGTCGTGCATGGCATATTTGCCTGCGTAGTCTCGTGAGTGAATTTGGTCCATGGCTTCGCAGACACTTTTGTTGTATTTGAANTCNAATACATAGANGTATTTTCCGGAGATTACTTCGATGTCGCTCCTGCCTTTGTAGGAGTGGGTTTCTGCACTTGCTTGAGTGCCACATAGCACCGAGAGCAGATAGGTGATAGCTCGGTAGCTCGATTCGCGGTGGTCTTCCCCTGGTAGGGACTTAAATAAAGATCTTAGACGCTCCATGAAATCCTCAACTCTTCCTTCATAAAGATCTGTCTTGAAGTTTGGGAATCGGAATGGGCTGTCGGTTTCTTTGACTTCGGGAGCATATATGGGGAGCAAGTGTTGGTAGAACCCGATTTCAACTTCTGTGTTTGGAAAACGAAGCTCATATATATTAAGATCCTCATTGAATGACGCAATGGTGAGATAGCCGGTCTGGAACATCAGAGGGACTGGGTCTATATCATTGAGACCGACAGCTATTAGTTCTTCTCTTGTACACGTTTTGCCATTGATGTCTGGAGGATAAGTTCCGAGAGATTTTATACGCTTGGCCAAGAATGTAGGGGTGCCGCTATCAAACCAATAAGGGTCGATTCTTTTCTTCTTTAAAGCCTTAAGGATGCTGAAAGGATTGTAGAGGCGTGATCCCTCCTCAGTAAACAGGTATCCATCATAATATTTGCGCAGGGCACCGAGAGTGTCGTCGAAACTTTCCTTACGTTTCTCCGCGAGGGTTTCAATACCGGGGCGAAAGTTGTCGATGAGTTCCTTTTCCGACCATCCGCAAATATCGGCGAAGGCATCTTCAAGTGAAATATCATCGAGATTGTTAAGGTCGCTGAAGATGCTGACCTTGTTGAAACGGGCTACTCCAGTAATGAAAGCGAAC